>Ga0207713_1000174_pt1 | contig 92805 bp, 87 predicted proteins | sample KBSS64metaG_FD_184404 | JGI IMG/M metagenome (GOLD analysis project Ga0207713, IMG submission 184404) | Switchgrass rhizosphere microbial communities from Kellogg Biological Station, Michigan, USA - KBS S6-4 metaG (SPAdes) (version 2) | ecosystem: Host-associated > Plants > Roots > Rhizosphere >...
TTAGCGCTGTGGAACCACCCGATCCCATCCCGAACTCGGAAGTGAAACGCAGCTGCGCCGATGGTAGTGTGGCTCAAGCCATGCGAGAGTAGGTCATCGCCAGGGGCTTTACCCCAAATCCCCGTCCGTAAGGACGGGGATTTTTTATTGCGCTGGAAAATCCGAAAAACTTCAAAATACCGCGCTTGCCGCCGTGGCAAAAGCGCTTGCCTGACCCCAAGCCGGGCCCGTTGAACGGCACCGCCCTGTGCATGTGGATGTCGCAACGGCGTGCAAGGACACCGCCGAGGTCAGTTACGACAGATGGCGTGAGGAATGGCTTGCCAGAGCCACCCTGGGCTACATCGCAAGAGGCGGCCGAACGAAGCTCCCGTCCTGCAGCGCCCGTTCGGTCCGTTGCGACCCACCTTGTCCAACCCTGTCCCAGCGCCGCCGCATGGGCAACGTCTCGCATGCGGCTGGCGCCAACCAAAAATCAGCGCGCGACCGCACAGTTGAGCCGCGAGCGCACGTCGCTACCGCAGTGCGTCCGACAGCAGGATCATCCCCAACCGCGTGCAAAGGACGTTGGCGATCAGGACGCGGCCGCACAGCGTCCACCCAGCCGCAAGCCCGCTGCGCCAGGCGCGCAGCGGGCCGACGACTCGACTGCGCTACCTCAATCGTTCTGGGCGCTGACTACCCGGCCGTCCATCGGATCCGCGTACACCTGCTGCTTCTGGCCCGAGGACGTCTGGGCCTTCGCCTCCCACAGCCCGTCTTCGTACTTGACGTCGTGAACGCGCGAGTAGCCCTGCGACGTCAGCGATGCCACCACCTCGGCTTCGCTCAGCTTCGAGCGCGCCCCTTCCGCATAGATGCGACCGCCCTGGGCGCCGATCCGCACTTCGCCGCGCTTGCCGTCGCCGCTGGTCGCCTTCGCCTTCCAGAGGCCGTCATCGAACTTCAGATCGTCCACCTTGGTGTAGCCCTGTTCGCCGAGCATCGCCTTGACCTGGGCGATGGTCAGGGGCGCACCCGGAGCCGGCGCCTGTGCGTGCGCGCTGCCGACGGCCAGCGCGAGCGACAGCGATACCGCCAGCAGCGGCCGGGACAGGAGCTTGTTGGCATCGTTCATGGCGTTCTCCATGATTGGGAACGCGCATGCTCCCAAGGCGTTCCTCTGCGCAAGGTGAACGCGCGGTGGTTTTGTTCAGCTTGTGTGCGGCGTGGTCAACGTCCCGCATCCAGCAGCCAGATCTCGACGCGCTCGTTGCGGGCCTTGGCCGCTGCGTCCTCGCCGCCGACCAGCGGCCGCACCGCGCCCAGGCCGCGCACGCGCTTGACCACGATGCCGCGCTGCGCCAGATAGGCCGCGACCACGTCGGCGCGGTCGTTGCTGGCGATGGTCGGATACAGGCGGTTGGCGGTATCCGGCGTGGCGAAGCCGATCACGCCCAATGCGCGGCCGCGCATCGCCGGCTGTTGCATGAAGGCGATCACCCGCTCCAGGTCCTGGGCGCTGCGTGCCTCGAACATCGAGTTCAGCGATTGCAGGCTGAAGCGCAGCGTGGTGGTCAGCCGCTGCGCGCCGCTACCGGCCTGGGCATAGGCATCGGGCCGCGAGGTGCTCGCGGCGGCGAGCGGCGTCGGATCCGGCACCAGCGCCAGTGGCAGCGGGCCGATCCGGCGTACGACCTGCTGCGCCTGGGGGCCGATCGCATACAAGGCCAGGCTGCGGCCCAGCGCGGACATCATCTGCCCGCCATGCAGGCTGTAGCGCTGCACCAGTGGATAGTCCTCGCCGCGGATGCTGGCCGGCGTGGGCGCGATGGCGATGCCGCCGTCGGCGATGGCGAGCGCGCGGGTGCCGGGCGGCAGCGGCGTGGTCAGGTCGACGAGCGCCAGCGCGGAAGGACGCCCGGCCGCGGCCTGCGCCGCTTCGGTCAAGGTGGGATGGACGCGTTGCGCGGCGGCGCGTGCCGTCGCCGGCAGCGACAGGCGCTCGCGCAGGAAATCGCCCAGGCCGCTGTTGGCCGCGTTGCGCTGTACCTCGATCGGCAGATCGGCTCCGCCCAGTTGCGACCAGCGCGTCAGCCGTCCACTCAGGATGTCGCGCAGTTGCGCGGTGCCGAGCGAGGTCAGGGGGTTGTCGGCGGCGACCAGCAGGCGCGCACCGTCCAGGGCCACGACGAAATTCTGGTCCGGCGAGGACAGATCGCCCAACTGCCACGCGGCGTCGCGTTCGCGCGCATCGGGCGCACGCGCGAGCATCGCCAGCTCGGCGTCGCCGCGGATCAGGTCGGCGAAGCCGGCGGCCGATCCGCTGCCGTCGATTTCGACCACCAGCGGCGCGTCGTCGCGCACTGCGGAGATCTCCAGCATCGCCGTCGAGATGCGGCGGCGCTGGATCTGCCGATAGCCGATGCTCTGCAGCCAGGATTCGACCAGCGCCGGCATCAGCCGCGCGGCCACGCTGTTGGAGCCATGCACGCGCAGGCGCTCGGCCTGTTGCGCGTCGGCCGACGGTACGGCGCACAGCGCCGCGGCGCCCAGCAACAGCAGGCGCAAGATGAACTGCGACATCGGATCCCCCTGGATCTGGACAAGCGCGGCAGTGTTGGCGATCGGCGTGACATGGCAGTGACTGTGAGCGCGGTCACGCGCCACTGGCGGCGCAGCGTTGTCCGGCGACGCAGTGGTCGCGCGCGCATCGCGGTGCCACCCGCGCCGGCGGCCTATCCACGTTCGGCCTCGCTGGCGCGGGCCACCAACGCCGGGACTGGCAATGACGTGGAGGAATAGCGCGTTGGCGCCTGCCGATCGGGGATCTTGCGTGGCTACCATCAGCCCGCTGCAGCAAAACGCACTGGACGCCGTTACGGCACCGACAAGCCGGACTCCTGCGCCTGCACGGCCATCGCTGCTCCGCCCGCGAGGCAGTCAGTGCTTCGCCTGCAGCGCCCCGCCTGCAGCGCCTTGGTGCAGCGCTGCGCATGCTCGCCATCGGCGCGCTGGAAACGAATTCAGCCGAGGCATCCGCATCGACCTCGGCGCTGGCGAGGTCTTGCGCCTGGTCGGGTTCTCAGCGACGCGGCGACACGCTCAGAGAGCCAACGGCTGCAACCGATGCGAGAACTTCCATGCCCGTTCGCATCGAACGCGCCGTGCGGACGATGGCGAACTCAGGTCGGAGAGGGCCGCGGTGCGCAAGCGCTTGGCAGGCAATCGCCAGGGCGTGCGTGGTAGGCCACGGCGCAGTGCGATACCGGTCGATCGAAGCCGGCTTGGCCAGCGTGACGGCGCGCCCTTGCGAGAAAGCGCGGCACGGCGCCGCCTCGACGATGCCTGTAATGGCCGACGGCCTCCTCGCAGCCAGCCTATCTTCCGAAGGCCCACCCGATATCCGTGCAGCGCGCGATGTCGCGAAGGCGTCGTGCGCCGGATTTCGCATGCGAGCACATGAAAGAAGCGCGTGTTCCTCCGTTGCGGGCGGTGGCGCTCATGCCGCCGCCGTCCGCATGCGCGCGGCCTGCGCCCAGCGTGCGGCGACCAGCGGCGAGGTGATGCAGACCGCGCTGTCGGTCACCGTGGTGACGGCGCGTTCCAGCAACTGGATGTCGGCCTCGTGCTGGCGCGCCACGTGCGGGTCTTCGAAGAAGATCGCGCGTTGGCACTGTCGCTCCAGTACGCGGTCGGCGATCTGCGCGTCGCCGCCCATCGGTCCGCTCTGGTAGCGGCGCGCCCATTCCTGGCCCTGCGGCCAGCCGCGGCTCCACGCCAGTTCGTTGAGGCGTTGCCCGGTGGTGCCGGTGGCCACGCGTTCGGCGAAGCGCGACAACAGATCGAAGTGTTCGCTGGCGAAGGCCAGCATCTGCGGCTTCATCGCATCGTGCGCGATCAGCGCCAGGGTCTGTCGCTCCAGCGCATGCAGGTCGTCGGCGCCGGCATCGGCCGCCAGCCCGGCGTGCACCCGCTCCACTTCGATCCAGTCGCGGGCGCTGGCTACGGTGGAGATGAACGGCTTGCCGTGGATCACGCACTGGCGCTTGAGCGCGATCGCCTCGGGAAAGATCGAGGACGGATCGACCGGATCGATGAAGTAGATCGCGCCGTCGAGCGTGCGCTCGGCGCCCTCCAGGCCCACGACTTCGGCGACCAGCTTCATCAGCCCGCCTTCGCGCCCGAACGGATAGCGCTTGAGGCCGGCATGGCCGGACAGCCAGCCGGCGCGCGCGATCGCCTCGTGGGTGCGACCGACCGCGTGCAGGCCGAGCCGCAGTTCGCGAATACCGGCCTCGCAGGCGCGCAGCCAGCGGAACAGGGCGGCGTCCTTGCCCTGATGGTGCAGTCGGTTGGCGGCCAGGCCCAGGCGCATAGGTCGATCCGTGTGGAGGAGGAACGACAGTCTGCGCCGGATCGTGGCGCGGGCTCAATCGCGACGGCGGACCTGGGCCGCCGCCGCGCGCCTGTCGCCTGGTGTTTGCGATCACCGCCGGTTTTCCCGGCGCGCGCATGCTGAAACACACTCTCCAACTCCGCGGCCAGCCACTTGCGCCCGGAAAGCCGACGTTCTGAGCAGCGAGAAACCTGGAGCGACGCGCCCACCGCCCAAGACGCGGCCGCTGCTCACGAATCCCCAATCCCGATTCCCCATTCCCCATTCCCCGCTACTGAACAACCTGCCGCGCCCGCGCCGACAACACCTGGACCTGCGGCTTGTCGGTGCCCTGATTGTCCGGTTGCAGGCTGAAGGCGTAGTCGGTCTTCCACCAGGCCCCGGCGGCCCAGGCGGTCCAGCCGACCCAGACGTCGGCGTTGTCGTGCACGTAGCCGAGCATGTCGTCGAGGGCGGCCATGCAGGTGGCGTCGCTGCTCGCGCCGAATTCGCCGAGGAAGCCGCGCTGGCCGTGGTCGCGCAGCCACTGGGTGAAGCCGCGCAGCTTCTCCGAGCCGACGCTGGTGCTGACGCAGGCGGGGCTGGTGCCGGAGTAGGTCGCGTCCAGGTACTGGTGCACTTCGAACGCCATGTTCTCGGCGGGATCGCTGATCGCCAGCAGCGCTTGCGCGTTGGGGACGCCGTACCACGTGCTGCTCCAACTGTGCGCGCCGGTGAAGGCGGTGCCCGGCACCAGGATCAGGTTGTAGGCGCCGGCGCCGCGGATCGCGTCGATGGCCAGTTGCGCGGTGGCGGCCCAGTCGTCGGCGGGCATCCCGTTGGGCTCGTTCATCAGGCCGAAGACCACGGCCTCGTCGTTGCCGAATGCGATGCCCAGTCGCCGCCACAGATCGGCCAGCGCCGAGGCGGGCACCGCGTCGCCGCCGATGCGCACGCCGTCGTACTTGGCGTAGTTGTGCACGTCCAGGATCACCCGCAGGCCATGGAGTCTGGCGCGCTCCACGGCGGTGCGCAGATACCCCAGTTGCGCGGCATCCAGTTCGCCATGGGCGACCGGTTGCAGGCGCTCCCACAGGAACGGCAAGCGCACGATGTTCATGCCCTGCGCGGCGACATAGGCATAGGCGCTCTCGGCCGGATAGGTGTAGTCCTTGAACACCACGCCCGGTTTCTTCGCCGAGTTGAATTCGGCACCGGCGAGATTGACGCCGGCATAGCGCAGTGTGCTCTGGGCGAGGGCGCCGGGGATCCAGGCGAGCAGCGCCAGGCACAGGATGGTGCGCAGGCGCCGGCGCACTGGCGTGCGGAGACAGGAGTTGCGTTGCATGGGGATGCCTCATCGATGGGGGGCGGCCAGTCGCACGCTGCCGCGGCAATGCGTGGCGACGGTCGTGCCTGTTGGTTGCAATCGTCGTGCCACGCTGCCGCGTTCGCCGCGCTCAGGGCGGCTGGCATCTGCGCGCAGCGCAGCGGAAGGCCGTCGGCCGCCGCCGTGCGACAGCCGGTATCGTTGATCGCGCGTCCGTCAGCGGGTGATGCGCTTGGCCCTGTTCGAGAGGATCGTCATCTGCGGCTTGTCGCGCCCGTCCGGGTCGGGCTGCACGTTGAACGGATAATCCGGCCGCCACCAGGCGCCGCCGGCCCAATAGCTCCAGCCGAGCCAGACGGTGCGCTGCTGCTCGATGTAGCCGAGCATGCCGTCCAGCGCTTGCCGGCACACGGCGTTGTCGGCGGCGCCGACCTCGCCGAGGAAGCCGATGTGCCCGGTCTCGCGCAGCCAGCCGGTGAAGGCGCGCAGGCGCTCGGCGCCGATGCTGGCGCTCACGCAGGTGGCGCTGGTGCCGCTGGAATCGTCGTCCAGATACTGATGGACTTCGATGGCCATGCGCCTGAGCGGATCGTGCAGCGAGGCCAGCGCCGAGGCATTGGATTCGCCGGCGACGGTCGAATACCAGCTGTGCGCGCCGCTCCACAGCGCGCCCGGAACCAGGATCAGGTTGCGCGCGCCGGTGACGCGGATCGCATCGACCGCGGCCTGCGCGGCGGCGGCCCACAGGCCGGGCGCAATGCCGTTCGGCTCGTTCATCAGGCCGAACACCACGGTGTCGTCGTCCTTGAACTCGCGCGCCAGGCGCTGCCACAGGTCGCTGAAGGTCTTGATCGGCACCGTGCCGCTGCCGATCTTGGCGCCGTAGTAGCTGGCGTAGTTGTGGATGTCCACGATCAGGTACATCCGCTGCGCCCTGGCCTGCCGGGCCGCGGTCCGGATCAGCGCCAGTTGCGCGGTGTCGAGCCGGCCCTGCGCGCTGGGCTGCAGGCGCTCCCACAGCACCGGCAGGCGCACGATGTTCATGTGCTTGCCGGCGAAGTACGTGTAGTCGGTCGCGGCAGGATAGAAGTAATCGACGTTGAGCTCGCCCGGCTTCTTGGAGGAGGCGATCTCCGCGCCGGACAGATTGACCCCGGCGAGCTTCAATGCGTCTTGTGCGTGCAGCGGCGGCAGCACTGCGAGCAGGAGCGAGAGCAGCGCCAGCCTCACCGCGCAGAGGCGCAGCGATGGACCAACCATGATGGGCGTTCCTCATGCATCAGCGAACGAACCCGGCTACCGCTCTTTTGCAGCGGCCGGACGGACGCCGGACAGCCGGTGGGACATGTTCCGATTGCACCGTAGTGCATTCGCCACGCCACCACCACGCACAACGCACACGCATGTGTCGATTTGTGCAGGGCGTGGCATGGCGAACGCGTACTGGGTCTCGGCCTTCGTCAGCCGGGCGATGACGCCGCGTCAGCGAGGTCGCTCGGGAGCGACACCCTCGATGTCGATGCGCGCGGCAGATGCCGGGTTGGCAGAGCAAACCGCGCAGCGGCCGCGTTGTACGACAGCCGGTACGCGTGCCGTGCAACGGCAGCGCATCGCGGTCGGCGATGCCGCTCGGCTCGATCGCGGCAATTGCCGGACGCACGCGTCGTGTCGCGGGACCCGCGCGCGGGTCCCGCCCGAAGGCGTCCGGGGGCGTTGCGCTTACTTCCCGGTGACCTTGCGCGCGTGCTTGGACAGGATCGCCATCTGCGGCTTGTCGCTGCCGTCCTTGTTGGGTTGCACGTTGAACGGGTAGTCGTTCTTCCACCAGGCGCCGGCCGCCCACCAGGTCCAGCCGACGATCACGTCGTTGTTCTGCTCGATGTAGCTGAGCATGCCTTCCAGCGCCTGGTTGCAGACGGGCGTATTGCCGGTGGCGAACTCGCCGATGAAACCGACCTTCTTGTTCTCGCGCAGCCAGCTGACGAAGCCGGCCAGCTTCTCCGCGCCGGCGGTGGCGCTGACGCACTCACCCTTGGTGCCGCTGTTGTCCTTGTCCAGGTACTGGTGCGCCTCGAAGGCCATGCGGTTGCCCGGGTCCTTGAGCGGTTGCAGCGCGACCGCGTTGGAGGTGCCGTAGTACGTGCTGCGCCAACTGTGCGCGCCGGTGTAGGCGGTGCCCGGCACCAGCACCAGGTTCTTGGCCCCGGCCTTGCGGATGGCGTCGATCGCGGCCTGCGCGGCCTGCGCCCAATCGGTGGAGGAGACCGCGTTGGGTTCGTTCATCAGCCCGAAGATGACCGTGTCGTCGTCCTTGAACTCGGTCGCCAGGCGCCGCCACAGGTCGGCGAACACGTCCGCCGGCGCGCCGGGGCTGCCGATCAGCGCGCCGTTGTACTTGGCGTAGTTGTGCGGGTCCAGGATCAGGTGCAGGCCGTTGGCCTTGGCCTGCGCCACCGCCTTCTTGATCTGCGCCAGTTGCGCGGGGTCGAACTCGCCCTTGGCGGTGGGCTGCAGGCGTTCCCACAGGAACGGCAGGCGCACGATGTTCATGCCCTTGCCGGCGAAATAGCTGTAGTCCGTCGGCCCCGGGTAGGTGTAGTCCTTGTACAGCGTGCCCGGCTTCTTGCCGGAGTTGAACTCGGCGCCGGACAGGTTGACGCCGGCGTACTTGAGCACGCTTTTGCCGTCCTGGGCGGATGCGGCGAAGGCGGCGAGCAGGACTACGGCGGCGGCGAGGGGACGCAACCGCGACGGCCAGGGGGAGGAATGCGACATGGGAGGCTTCCTTGGAGAGGGGAGGATGCCGGGGGTGCCATCGGGGGAGGGGCCGGCGTGCACAGGGTGCGCGGAACGCACCCCGCGCGGCCAGCGTAGGAGGGCATGCGTTAGCGGTGCATTCACCCGTGCGAAGGATGTTGTTGCGGGTGTCGCGTTTTTGGGGTGATCGGCGCGCTGGTTCATCGGTGGTTGCGGTGGTGCGTGCGGCTGCGCGAGCCGGGGACGCCCATGCATCGGGTCCTTCTGCGGGAGAGCTTCAGCACCGGCGGACGGTCGAAATCACGCGAGTTCCGGACGCCGTTCGGCGCGACTGAAGTCGCTCCCACACGGGGTTTTTTTCCCGGTGGGTGAGAGTGTCTCCGTGATGGGATTTCAGGCCTGATCGATGCGCGAACCGCACAGGTTCCGACGTCGCTTGTCGCGACTGAAGTTGACTCTGCAGGGAGCGTCTTGTGCCCGGCGAGGGCATTGCTGCGATGGGATTTCAGGCCTGATCGATGGCCGGATCGGTTGGTTTCCGGCGTCGTTCGTCGCGGCTGAAGCCGCTCCTACAGGGGATGGGGGTGTCTGATGGCGGCACGTGTGGGAGGGGCTTCAGCCCCGACGCGACCATGTTGGCGCCGCTGCGTTCGACAGGTACTGTCGCCACGGCTCGCGCTGCTGTGCTGCCGTCAACCCGCACGTGCCCAGCCGGCCGCTGCCGGACAGGCAGCGGCGTTGCCCGAATGCGGACGGTTTCGCTCAGGCGGCGGCCTGGGTGGTCACCGGCAGGCGGTTGCCGATCCATTCGGCGATGCTCGCCGCCGCGTCGCGACCTTCGGCGACCGCGGTCACCACGAGGTCGGCGCCGCGTACCGCGTCGCCGCCGGCGAACAGCTTGGGGTTGGTGGTCTGGTACGGCAGGCGGTCGTCGCCGCCAGCGAGGATGCGGCCGTTGGCGGTGCCTTCCACGCCCTGCGCCGCCAGCCACTCCGGCACGCTCGGCGAGAAGCCGAAGGCGATGATGACCACGTCCGCGTCCAGCAGCGATTCGCTGCCTTCCACCGGCACCGCGGCCTGGCGCCCGCGCGCGTCCGGCTCGCCGAGCCGGGTCTGCACCACGCGCACGCCGGCCAGGTTGCCGGCAGCGTCGGCTTCCACCGCCAGCGGCTGGCGGTTGAACAGGAAGCGCACGCCTTCCTCGCGCGCATTGGCCACTTCGCGCGCCGAGCCGGGCATGTTGGCCTCGTCGCGGCGGTAGGCGCAGGTGACCTTGGCCGCGCCCAGGCGGATCGCGCTGCGCACGCAGTCCATGCCGGTATCGCCGCCGCCCAGCACCACCACGCGCTTGCCGCTGAGGTCGGGCAGCGCGATCTTGTCTTCCCAGCCGGCGATCGGCCGGCCCCAGGGATCGTTGCCGCCGACGATGCGGCTGTTCTGCACCAGGAACGGCAGCGCCGGCAGCACGCCGGGCAGGTCCTGGCCGGGCAGGCCGCCATCGGTGTAGCGGTAGGCGCCGGTGCCGAGGAACACGGCGTCGTACTCGCCGAGCAACTGCTCCAGGCTGACGTCGCGGCCGATCTCCACGCCCAGGCGGAACTGCACGCCCATGCCTTCGAGCACCTCGCGGCGCTTGCCGATCACGCTCTTGTCCAGCTTGAAGCTGGGGATGCCGAACTGCAGCAGGCCGCCGATCTGCTCGTAGCGGTCGTACACCACCGCCTGGATGCCGGCGCGGGCCAGGCGGTCGGCGCAGCTCAGTCCGGCCGGCCCGGCGCCGATCACCGCCACGCGCTTGCCGGTGGGCTCGACCTGGCTCAGGTCCGGGCGCCAGCCGTTGTTGAGCGCGGTATCGACGATGTACTTCTCCACCGCGCCGATGGTGACCGCGCCGAATTCCTCCAACGTGCAACTGCCTTCGCACAGCCGGTCCTGCGGGCACACCCGGCCGCACACTTCCGGCAGCGGGTTGGTGCTGTGGCACAGCGCCGCCGCTTCCTCGATGCGGTTCTCCTGCACCAGCTGCAGCCACTGCGGGATGGCGTTGTGCACGGGGCACTTCCAACTGCAGTACGGATTGCCGCAATCCAGGCAGCGTCCGGCCTGGTACTGCGCGTCGGCCTTGTCGAACTTGCCGTACAGCTCGTTCCAGTCGCCGGAGGTGCGCAGTTCCACCGGAATGCGTTGCGGCATCTGCCGCGGCAGGTCGAGGAATTGGAAGGCGTGTTTGCGGCTCATAGGGGCAGGGATTCGGGATTGGGGATTGGGGATTCGAGAAAGCGGGGGACTGGCGTCGGATCCGATGCTGGGTTGCTTCTCCCAATCCCGAATCCCGACTCCCCAATCCCGTCGCTGCGACGCGCCGCCACTAGGCGGCTCGGCGCAGCGACTCGGTCAACGACTCGATGCTCGCCGCCTTCGGTTTGACCAGCCAGAACTTGCCGACGTAGTCGCGGAATTCGTCGAGGATCTGCTGCGCCCAGATGCTGCCGGTCAGTTCGCGGTGGCGGCTGATCAGCTTGTGCAGGTGCTGGCGGTGGCTCTCGAAGCCTTCGGCGGAGATGCGGTGGATGTCGATCAGTTCGTGGTTGTAACGGTCGACGAAGTCGCGGTCCACGTCGAGCACGTAGGCCAGGCCGCCGGTGAAGCCGGCGCCGAAATTCAGCCCGACCTTGCCCAGCACCAGCACGATGCCGTCGGTCATGTACTCGCAGCAATGGTCGCCGGCGCCCTCGATCACCGCCAGCGCACCGGAGTTGCGCACCGCGAAGCGCTCGCCGGCGCGGCCGGCGGCGAACAGTTCGCCGCCGGTGGCGCCGTACAGGCAGGTGTTGCCGACGATCGCGGTGCTGCGCGCCTCGAAGCGCGCGCCACGCGGCGGCCGCACCACCAGGCGCCCGCCGGCCATGCCCTTGCCGACGTAGTCGTTGGCCTCGCCTTCCAGTTCCAGCTGCAGGCCGCCGGCGTTGAACGCGCCGAAGCTCTGCCCGGCCGAGCCGCGGAAGCGCAGGGTCAGCGGCGCGTCGTCCATGCCGTGGTTGCCGTGCGCGCGGGCGATGGCGCCGGACAGGCGCGCGCCGATCGAGCGGTCGGTGTTGTGGATCAGGAAGCGGTGGTCGCCGCCGCGCTTGTGCGCGATGGCGTCGGCGAGCAGGCCGTCCATCTGCGTGGCCAGGCTGTCCGGCGATTCGTACAGGCGCTGCGCGGCGCAGTGGCCGCCGTCGTGGCGCACGTCCTGCAGCAGCCGCGACAGGTCCACGCGCACGCCTTCGCGCGGCGACACGTCCAGTTGCTGCAGCAGTTCGGTGCGGCCGACGATCTCGTCCAGCGAACGCACGCCCAGGTACGACAGCCACTGCCGCACTTCCTCGGCCAGCAGGCGGAAGAAGTTCTCCACGCGCTCGGGCAGGCCGGTGAAGTAGTTGGCGCGCAGGCGCTCGTCCTGGGTGGCCACGCCGGTGGCGCAGTTGTTGAGGTGGCAGATGCGCAGGTACTTGCAGCCGAGCACGATCATCGGGCCGGTGCCGAAGCCGAAGCTGTCCGCGCCCAGGATCGCCGCCTTGACCACGTCCAGGCCGGTCTTCAGGCCGCCATCGGTCTGCAGGATGGTGCGCGACCGCAGGTCGTTGGCGACCAGCGCCTGGTGCGACTCGGCCACGCCCAGTTCCCACGGCACGCCGGCGTAGCGGATCGAGCTGACCGGGCTGGCGCCGGTGCCGCCGTCGTGGCCGGACACGGTGATCAGGTCGGCGCCGGCCTTGACCACGCCGGCGGCGATGGTGCCCACGCCGGCATGGCTGACCAGCTTCACCGACACCAGCGCGCTGGGATTGACCTGCTTGAGGTCGTAGATCAGCTGCGCGAGGTCTTCGATCGAGTAGATGTCGTGGTGCGGCGGCGGCGAGATCAAGCCGATGCCCGGCTTGGCGTAGCGCAGCCGCGCGATCAGTTCGTTGACCTTGTGCCCGGGCAGCTGCCCGCCTTCGCCGGGCTTGGCGCCCTGCGCGACCTTGATCTGCAGCACCTCGGCGTTGACCAGGTACTCGGGGGTGACGCCGAAGCGGCCGGAGGCCACCTGCTTGATCTTGGAACGCTTCTCGGTGCCGTAGCGCGCCGGGTCTTCGCCGCCTTCGCCGGAGTTGCTGCGCCCGCCGAGGCGGTTCATCGCGATCGCCAGCGCCTCGTGCGCCTCCGGCGACAGCGCGCCGAGGCTGATCGCGGCGGTGTCGAAGCGGCGCAGCAGGTCCTCGGCCGGGGCGACCTCGTCCAGCGGCGTCGGCGTGGCGGCGCGCTTGAGCTGCAGCAGGTCGCGCAGGGCGGAGGCAGGGCGCCCGTGCACCGCGGCGGCGTAGGCGTCCCAGTCGGCCTGCAGGCCGCTGCGGGTGGCGCGCTGCAGGGTCAGCACCACGTCCGGGTTGTACATGTGGTACTCGCCGCCGTGCACGTACTTGAGCAGGCCGCCCACCTCCGGCTTGAGCAGGTCGTTCCAGGCGCGCGCGGCCAGTTGCCGCGCCTCGGTGTCCAGCCGCGCCAGGTTCACGCCGCCGATGCGCGCGGCGGTGTCCGGGAAGCACAGCGCCACCACGTCCGGATCCAGTCCCACGATCTCGAACAGTTGCGCGCCGCGGTAGCTGGCGATGGTGCAGATGCCCATCTTGGAGATGATCTTGGACAGGCCCTTGTAGATGCCCTTGCGGTACTTGCGGCCGATCTGGGTCTGCTCGCCGCCGCTCTTGAGCATGAGGATGCCGCGCCGGCCCAGGTCGAACAGGGTCTGGTAGGCCAGGTACGGATACACCGCGGTGGCGCCGAAACCGAGCAGGCAGGCCATGTGATGCGGATCGCGCGCGGTGCCGGTCTCGATGATCAGGTTGACGTCGCAGCGCAGGCCCACGCGCGAGAGGTGGTGGTGCACCGCGCCGGTGGCCAGCAGCGCATGCGCCATCGGCCGCTCCGGCACCGGGTAGCGGTCGGTCAGCAGCAGCATGACCTTGCCGTCGCGCGCGGCCTGTTCGGCCTCGGCGCAGATGCGCTCCAGGCCGGCCTTGAGGCCTTCCTCGACGCTGTAGGAAAGGTCGATCTGCGCGTTGCGGGTCTGGTACTGCTCCATCTTCAGCAGCTGGCGCAGCTTGCGCTGGCTGAGCACCGGCGAGTTGAGGATGACGTGGTTCACCGTCTCCGGGCCGGCATGGAAGATGTTGGTCTCCTTGCCGAGCTGGGTGGTCAGCGACATCACGCAGTCTTCCCGCAGCGGGTCGATCGGCGGGTTGGTGACCTGCGCGAAGGCCTGGCGGAAATAGTCGTACAGCGGCCGGGTGTGGCGGCTGAGCACCGCCATCGGGGTGTCGTCGCCCATCGAGCCGGTGGCTTCCTGCTCGGTCTCGGCCAGCGGCCGCAGCACCTGCTCCACTTCCTCGGTGCTGAGCTGGAACAGCTTGTGGTAGCTGCGCAGGGTGCGCTCGTCGAACGGCTCCTCGACCAGCGACGGGTCGATCAGCTCGGTCTGCAGGTAGGTCACGCCCTGCTGCAGCCACTGCTTGTACGGGGCGCGGCCGCGGTTGATGCGGTCGATGGCGTCGGAATCGAGCAGGTCGCCGCGCTTGAGGTCGATGGCCATCATCTCGCCGGGGCCGAGCTTGCCCTTGCGGGTGACGCGCTCGGCCGGCAGTTCCCACACGCCGGCTTCGGAGGCGACCAGGAAATGCCGGTCGGAGGTCAGCATCCAGCGCGCCGGGCGCAGGCCGTTGCGGTCGAGCATGCAGGCGGCGTAGCGGCCGTCGCAGGCGACGATGCCGGCCGGGCCGTCCCACGGCTCGGTGTTGAGCCCGTAGAACTCGTAGAACGCGGCCAGGTCGGCGTCCTTGAACTCCAGCGACTGGGTGGCCGGCGGCACCAGGATGCGCAGCGCCTGCAGCAGGTCCATGCCGCCGGCGACCAGCAGTTCCAGCATGTTGTCCAGGCTCTGCGAATCGGAGCCGTGCATCGAGATCACCGGGTCCAGCTCGGCGATGTCGAAGCGCGGGGTCTTCCACACCTTGCTGCGCGCCTGCGCCCAGTGCCGGTTGCCCTCGATGGTGTTGATCTCGCCGTTGTGCGCGAGCAGCCGGAACGGGTGCGCCAGCGGCCAGCGCGGCAGCGTGTTGGTGGAGAAGCGCTGATGGAACACGATGGCGCTGGAGGCCAGGTCGTTGCGCTGCAGGTCCGGGTAGAAGGTGCTGAGCTTGTCCGGCAGCACCATGCCCTTGTAACCGATGCCGTTGGGCGAGAGCGTGGCGACGTAGAAATCGGCGACCTCGCGCAGGCGCTGCTCGGCGCGGCGGCGCGCCAGGAACAGGGCCAGGGCGAAGGCGTCCTCGCCCTGCTCGGCGCCGGCGTCGACGAACACCTGCTCGATGCGCGGCAGGGTGTCCTTGGCCAGTTGTCCGCACACCGCATCGTTGGTGGGGGTGAGGCGCCAGCCGCAGGGCTGGGCGCCGGCACGCCGCAGTTCCTCTTCCAGGACCTGGCGGCAGCGCGCGGCGGCGTCGGCATCGTCGCGGGGCAGGAACACGTTGCCGGCGGCGAAGCGCGCGCCGACGCTCAGGCCGGCCTCGCGCGCCAGCGCGCGCAGGAACGGCTCGGGTTTGCGGATCAGCAGGCCGCAGCCGTCGCCGGTGAGGCCGTCGGCGGCGACGCCGCCGCGATGGGTCATGCGCGACAGCGCGGCGATGGCGGTATCCACCAATGCCCGCGAGGGTTGGTCGTCGAGTTGCGCGACCATGCCGAAACCACAGGCATCGCGCTCGTCTTGGGGGTCGTAGAGCCCGTGGCGGTTGCGGGGGGCCATGTCTGCCTCTGAAAGCGATCCGAAGGAACGCGGCGACACTCGCCCCCGCTCTGTCCTGGAGCGCTTCTTGAGGTCACCGGAATCCCGACTAAAACACAGTTGGTGCGGTGCCGCAATACACCGTTACACCTGCAACTTCAGTGCTGGCGGCGGCCGCGTCGCCGCCGCCGCGCCGGACGCATGCCGGTGGCCTCAGCCGCAGCGCACGCCGGTGATCTGGTTCTTGGCATCGACCTCGATATTGAGCCGTTCGCCGTTGAACTCCATGGTCACCGCCTGGTTCGGCTTGAGCACGCGCACGCTCTTGGCGCCGGTGTCGGTGCGCGCCTGGTCGAGCAGCGCCTGCTCGGCGGCCTGGCCGACCAGGCCCTGCGCCTGCGAGGCGTCGCAGGTGCCGACCGGCGGGGCCTCCGGGGCGCTGGCCGGATCCGGCTTGGCGGCCTGTTCGGCCGCCTTCTGCGCGGTGGCGCCGACCTGTTCCTGCTCGTCCGGCGGCGGCGCGGTGCACGCGGCCAACGCCAGGGCCAGGCACACCGTGCCGAGCAGGCCGGCACGCGCGGTCAGACGAGAAGAAAGGAAATGGCTCATCGGGGCTCCAGAAGTCGAGGGGAGGACGGGACCAGCATAAGCCGACAGCATCGGCGAATTCGCGTTCGCGGTTCGTTAACCGGCGCGGCATTGACGCGGCCTAGCCGCGGCGCTGCCGACAATCGCGCTTCCATCGCCGCCAGCGGCTTCTTCGATGACCAAGGTTTCCCGCTCCAGCGCCGCCGACGCGGCCCGCGCGCTGCAGTCCAAACAGGCCGCCAGCAGCGCCGGCCTGATCTACGTCAGCGACACCGAGCCGGGCATCGCCCGCCGCCGCGCCGGCAAGGGCTTCGGCTACCGGATGCCCGACGGCAGCCCGGTGCGCGACGCGCCGACCCTGCAACGCATCCGCCAACTGGCGATCCCGCCGGCCTATACCGAGGTGTGGATCTGCACCAAGGCCAACGGCCACCTCCAGGCCACCGGCCGCGATGCGCGGCGGCGCAAGCAATACCGCTACCACGCCGATTGGGCGCAGGTGCGCGGCGACGGCAAGTTCGAGCGGATCATGGCCTTCGGCCAGGCGCTGCCGCGTTTGCGCCGGCGCCTGCGCCGCGACCTGGCGCTGCCGGGCTACCCGCGCGACAAGGTGCTGGCGATGGTGGTGGCGCTGATGGCCGAGACCCTGGTGCGCGTGGGCAATGCCGAGTACGCGCGCAGCAACCGCTCCTACGGCCTGACCACGCTGCGCAACCGCCACCTGGAATTCGTCAAGGGCGGCCGCGCGCGGCTGAAGTTCCGCGGCAAGGGCGGCCAGGACCATGACATCGAGGTCGACGACGCGCACCTAGTCAAGCTGATTCGCGGCTGCCAGCAGTTGCCCGGGCAGGCATTGTTCCAGTATCGCGACGACGCCGGCCAGTTGCAGCCGGTGGATTCGGGCGAGGTCAACGACTACCTGCGCGAGGCGATGGGCGAGAGCTTCACCGCCAAGGATTTCCGCACCTGGGGCGGTACCCGTGCCGCGCTGCAGCGGCTGGCGCAACTGCCGCTGCCCGAACCCAGCAGCGAGCGCGCGCTGACGCTGGCGCAGAACGCGGTGATCCGCGAGGTGGCCGACGCCCTGGGCAACACGCCGGCGGTATGCCGCAAGGCCTACATCGACCCCTGCGTGTTCGACGGCTGGCGCTGCGGCGCGCTGGGCGGACTGTGCGAGCAAGTGCGCGGCGAGCGGCAATGGGACCTGGCGACCCTGAAGTACCTGGCGCAGGCGCGGAAGACCAGCCGCAAGGCGGCCAAGGCGGCGGGCAAGAAGGTGCCGGGGGCCAGGGCCGCCGGTTCGCGCTCCGCTGCAAAACCGACCGCGGTGGCGCGCCCGCGGCGTGCAGCGGGTGGCGCGTCGGCCAGGAAGGCCGTTGCGCGTCCGCGCAAGCGCGCCTGAGCGCACTGGACAGCATGGGCGCGCGGGCGGCGATCCGCCCGCGCGCCAGCGCGACGCCGCCGTCAGCCGGCGGACGCGGCCATCAGCCGCAATACAGCGTGGTGATGTTGTTGGTCGGGCCGACCTCGATGGTCAGGCGTTCGCCGCCGCTCTCGCGGGCGCCGCGGTTGGCGCTGTCCACGCCGCTGGAGGTGGCGCCGCTGCCGCTGATGCTACTCGGCACCACCTGCACCTGCAGGCTGTCGCTGTCCACGCGCGCGCGCTCGACGGTCATCTGCGAGGCGGCCAGTCCAGCCGCGCCGCGCACCATGTCGATGTGGCACTGGCCGGAAATGGTGCCGTCGATCGGCTGCACCTGCGCGACCTGGGTGGTACTGCAGGCGCCGAGCGACAGGCAGACGGCGAACGGAACGGCGAGCGCGAGCGGGGGGCGGATCATGGACGTACTCCTTCGAGGAATGGCGCGAGACTGTCGCGAGTGATGTTTGCGCGGCATGAAGAGCGCGCCGGCCGGTTTCACCCGGCGTGGCCGCTGACTTGGCCACACTGGGCGTCCCCAGCCAACCGGAGCCGATCATGGCCACCTGCGATGTCTGCGGCAACGACGACGCCAATGCCTTCACCCTGACCCAAGGCGCCCGCAGCGGCACCTTCGATTCCTTCGAGTGCGCGATCCACGCCTTCGCTCCGCGCTGCAGCCACTGCGACTGCCGCATCGTCGGCCACGGTGTGAGCGCGGGCGGACGCACGTTCTGCTGCGCGCATTGCGCCCGCCATGCCGAAGGCGACGCGGTCCGCGCCTGACGCGTCGCCGCGTCCCCGATTCGATCGTCCATTCTCATCCCGAGCGGCGCCCCGCGTCGCCTCCATGTTCCGGAGCAGTGCCGATGGCCTCCAGCAAGCGTCCCGCCCCTTCCACGTCCGCCAAGCGCGCCGCGTCCAAGCGCGCCGCCGCCCCGTCCGCCGCCGCCAGCAAGACCGCGCAGACGCAACGTGCGCTGCAGCGCGCGATCGATGCCGGCGAGGCGCAGGCCAAGGCCAAGGCCAAGAAATCGGCGCCGAGCCAGGCCGGTGTGCGCAAGCAGCCGGAAAAGATGCCCAAGCAGCATCTGCGCAAGCCGGGCAAGGAACAGGACCTGGCCTTGCAGCCGCGCTTCGAGGCGCCCGAGTACGTGGGCAGCGGCAAGTTGCGCGGCATGAGCGCGATCGTCACCGGCGCCGACTCCGGCATCGGCCGCGCGGTGGCGGTGCTGTTCGCGCGTGAAGGCGCGGACGTGGCGGTGCTGTACCTGGACGAGCACGAGGATGCGCAGGTCACCCGCCAGCATGTCGAGAACGAAGGCCGCCGCTGCATCACCATCGCCGGCGATGTGAAGGATCCGGCATTCTGCGAGGACGCAGTGGCGCAGACCGTGCGCGCCTTCGGCGGACTCGACGTGCTGGTCAACAACGCCGCCTTCCAGTTGCATTGCCACGCGCTGGAAGACCTCAGCGAGGACCATCTGCAGGAGACCCTGCAGACCAACATCGCCGGCTACTTCCACATGGCGCGCGCGGCGCTGCCGCATCTCAAGCGCGGTGCGGCGATCATCAACAGCGGCTCGGAGACCGGCCTGTTCGGCAGCAAGTCGCTGCTCGACTACTCGGCCACCAAGGGCGCGATCCATGCCTTCACCATGGCCCTGGCCAGCCAGTTGCAGCCGCGCGGCATCCGGGTCAACGCGGTCGCGCCCGGCCCGGTGTGGACGCCGCTGAATCCGGCGGACAAATCCGCCGAGGACGTGGCCGAGTTCGGCAAGAGCAGCGCGATGGGGCGCCCGGCGCAACCGGAGGAACTGTCGCCCGCCTATGTGTTCCTGGCCTCGCCGATCACCGCCAGCTACATCAGCGGCGCGATCCTGCCGGTGATGGGCGGGCCGACGGGGTGATGGGAGTCGAGTTTGTATCGGGCTGTTCCTTCTCCCGTCGGGACCACGGCCCCCTTTTCGGGGGAAGGTGCCCTGCAGGGGCGGATGAGGGTGCGGGCGGAGCCCCGTGCACCCCACACTCCGCGAGCCGCTTTCGCGCCGGACCCTCACCCCAACCCCTCTCCCGGCGGGAGAGGGGCTTCGCTTACTCGGCTTCGGCCCAGCGGGCGAGGTTCTGCTCGATGGTGTCGATGCCGGCCCAGGGATCCTTGCGCCGCCGCTTCAGCCTGGCCGGCACGTCGCGCATCGTGAACGCATCGGCGCGGTGCAGCTTGGACAGGTCGCTCCAGGCCAGCGGCATCGCCACCGGCGCACCGGGGCGCGCGCGCAGCGAGTACGAGGCGACCGCGGTGGCGCCGCGGCCATTGCGCAGGTAGTCGACGAAGATCCGCTTGTTGCGCAGACGCTTGGTCGCCGTGGCCAGAAAGCGCTGCGGCTCCGACTGCGCCAGCGCATCGGCGAAGCCGTGCGCGAAGCGCTTGGTCAACTCCCAGTCGCAGCCGGGGTTGAGCGGCACGACGACATGCAGGCCCTTGCCACCGGACACGCGCAGGAACGATTCCAGCTCCAGTTGCGCGAGCAATTTTCGAATGTCCGCCGCCGCCTGTTTGACCTCGGCGAACGGCACGTCCGGACCCGGATCCAGGTCGAACACCACCCGGTTCGCCGAATCCGGCGCGTCGGCGTGGGAGCCCCAGGGATGGAATTCCAGCGCATTGAACTGCACCAGTTCCAGCAACCCGGCGGCATCGTTGACCACCAGGTAGTAGGCGTTGTTGCCGGCTTCCTCCTTCAACCGGACCGACGACACCAGCTCCAGGCCTGCGGTGTGGTGCTTCTGGAAAAAACACGGGCGTTCGGTGCCGTTGGGGCAGCGGATGATCGACAGCGGCCGGCCGGCGACCTCCGGCAACAGGTGGTCCATGACCGCGCTGTAGTAATCCCAGACATCCTGCTTGGTGGCGCCGATGTCGGGGAAGATGCGCTTGCCGGGGCTGGACAGTGTCGGCGGCGTGCGCGCGCCGGTCTTGTTCGCGGCAGCCGCCGCGGCGCCGCGGCGCTTGGCGGGCACGGCCTGCTTGGCGGGCTTGTCGCCCGCCGGCGCGTGGTCCGAATCGCGCAGGTCGGCGACGTCCTTGTCGCGCCGCACCGCCTTCAGCGAGGCCTGGCGCAGCAACTGTTGCCCGCCGATGCCGCGGTAGAAGACCTCGACCACGAAGCGCGGCGCGAACCAGGTCGCCGCGCGCAGATCGGTCTCGGTGGTGGGCACGTGCGCAGTCGGCGTCTTGCCGCCGGCCTTGCCGATCAGGGCGGCGACCTCGCGCAGCAAGGTCTCGGAGAAGCCGGAACCGACGCGGCCGGCGTACCGCCAGCCGTGCTGCGGATCGGGCCTGGCCAGCAGCAACGAGCCGAAGCCGGAGCGGCTGCCCTTGGGCGCGGTGTAGCCGACCACGGCGAATTCGTCCGAGGCCAGGTGCTTGGTCTTGCGCCAATCCTCGCTGCGCCCGCCGTGGTAGCCGCGGTCGGCGCGCTTGGAGATGATGCCCTCGAAGTGCTGGTCGCCGGCGAGCCGGAATGCCGCCTCGCCATCGCCGGCGATGTGCGAACTGAAGGCCAGGCGCGGGCCGGCGCCGTCCTCCACCAGTTCCTGCAGCAGGGCCTTGCGCTCGGCCAGCGGCGCATCGGCGATGTCGATGCCGTCGATGTGCAGCAGGTCGAACAGCGCCAGCGCGAGCGCGCCCTGGCGTTCCCCGGACAGCACCGCCTGCAGCAGGTTGAAATCCTCCTTGGTGCCCTTGCCGGCGATCAGTTCGCCATCCAGCGCGGCCGACTCCAGCCCCAGTGCGGCGATGGCGTCGCGGATCTCCGGAATCCTGTCGGTCCATTCGATCGCGTTGCGCGACCACAGGCGCACGGCGCCCTGGGCGATGGTCGCCTGGATGCGGTAGCCGTCCCACTTGATCTCATGGATCCAGTGCTCGCCCTGCGGTGGCGCATCGCCCAGCTTCGCCAGTTGCGCCTGAAACGGCCCGGCCGGCGCGGCGGCCTTGCGCGCCTTCGGCAGCGCCTTGGCGCGCTTGGCCCAATCGGTCCCGCGCGCGCGCCGCGGCAAGGCCACGGTGGTGTGCGCCTTGCGCTTGTGCGCCTTGCCGCTGCCGGCGCGTCGCAGGTCCTCGGGCGGCGGCGCGGTCACATCGGCGAGCAGGTCGTCGGCCTCCACATCGCCGGCGAACGCATCGTCGTCCTTGAACAGCAGCCATTGCGGCTGGCGCGCCGGCTTGCCGGAGCGCACCAGGTGCCAGCCGCCCTTGAGCTTGCTGCCGAACAGTTCGAAGCGCAGGTGGCCCTTGGCCAGTTGCGCCTCCGGATCGCCGGCGGTGGTCCATACCCCGTGGTCGAACTGGGCGACGTGGCCGCCGCCGTATTCCCCCTTGGGAATCTCGCCCTCGAAGCCGGCGTAGTCGACCGGATGGTCCTCCACTTCCACCGCCATGCGCTTGACCTTGGGGTCGTAGCTGGGGCCCTTGGGCACCGCCCAGCTCTTCAGCGCATCGCCGACCTGCAGCCGGAAGTCGTAGTGCCGGCGGCTGGCGTGATGCAGTTGCACCACGAAGATCGGGCGCTGTCCCTTGGGCAGCGTCTTGCCCGGCTCCGGCTCCCTGGTCTTGTCGAAGCTGCGCTTGCGGCGGTACTCGGCCAGGCTCATCGCGAGGGCCGGCGCGCTACGCGTTCAAGTGCGCGCGCACCGCGTCGGCGGTGGGGCCGACCGCGGCGACCGCGGCGCGCAGTTCCTCGGCGGAGACGCCCAGGGCCTGGGTCCAGTAGCGCAGTTCGTAGTCCTCGTTGACGTTGATGCGGTCGCGGTCCGGGGAACCGGAGTTCTGCTTGTCATCGCTCATGGCGTTGCTCCTGCTTGGCGAAAGAGGCGCGTGTGGCGCGCGGCAGCGATCGATGCAAATGGCGGTGGCGCGCGCAATGGAGGCGTCGCTCGCTGTCCACGACCTTAGTAGTCGCGCCAGCGTCGGCTCGACGTGAACGCGCGTGATGATCGGTGCGCAATCCACGCCGTCGATGCCCGACAGAATCGCCGTTATGGCTGGCGATGGAACACCATCCCGGCATGATGCAGTTCGTCGTGGGTGACGAACACGCCGTCGGCGGTGAAGCCCGTATCGTCCCAGTAGTCGATGCGATCGCCATGGATCGCGTAGCGGCCCTGGTAGGCGCTGCGCCGCGTTCCGCGCGCTTCGTCGTAACGGCCGTTGGGCAGCAGTTCCTGGCGGATGTGGCCGTCGGCCGTCACCCACATGCCCAGATAGGGATGGTGTGGCATGGTCTGTCCGCGTGGTGGAGCGGTGAGGGTGGCGCGCGCGCCGGGCGCGAATCCCAGCGCGCTGCAGGCGACGATGGCGGCCGTCAGGCAGGCCGCGGCGCGGTGACAGGTCATGGCACGGCGCCGGTGGCGGGAATGCGGCGCAACACGTCGTCGTAGGCCGGCAGGTCGAGGAAGGCGTTGACCTCGACCGCCTTGCCGTCGGCCATGCGCAGGATCCACACGTAGCGGTTCCGGTATGCGCGCCCGTCGCGCGCGACGGCTTCGCCGGCCCAGTGCACGATGACGTGATCGCCATCGGCCCAGATGCGCCGGGACAGCGGGCGCAGCGGCGTGCGCAGGCGCTCGCTGAAGGGACGCACCGCCTGCGCGAGGAAGGCATCGCGGCTGCGATAGGTGCGCGCGCTCGGTCCCGATCCTTCGACGGTCCAGACGATGTCGGGGGCGAGCAGGGTCTCGAACAGGCCGCCGCCGCCGTCGGCCCAGCGATCGAACGCGGCCGCCACCGTCTGCCGGTTGCGCTCGCTGCGCGCCTGCGCAGGCTCCGCCGGCGCCAGCGCCGGCGCCACCGCGCATGCCAGGGCCAGCAAGCCGGTTGTGGCGCGCAGCCGCGCGCGCGTGACGATCCAGGTCATCCAGGTCATGGCCTCACCCGCGCCGCTGCACGGTGGAGTTGCCGAAGATCAGCTGTTGTCCCATCGGCCGGCCGATGAAATTCTCCGGGAAGATCGGCGCGATCGCGCTGGCTTGGTCGAGGCGCCGCAACTGGTCGGCATCGAAGGCCACCTCCAGCGCGCCGAAATTGTCCTCGGCCTGCTGCAGCGTGCGCGCGCCCATCACCGGCGCGACCACGGCCGGATGCCGCAGGGTCCAGGCCAGCGCCACCTGCGCGCGCGACGTGCCCAGTTCCTCGGCGATCGCGCCGACCACGTCGGCGATCGCCAGCGCGCGCTCGTGCAGATGGCCCGAGGAGGCGATGACGCCCTTGCGCGTGGCCGACACGTCCGCGGCGTTGTCCTCGCTCAGATCGGCGCGGCTGTACTTGCCGGTGAGGATGCCGCCGCCCAGCGGCGACCACGGCAGCACGCCCAACCCCAGCGATTCGGCCATCGGCAGCAGTTCGTGCTCGACCGTGCGCTCGACCAGGCTGTAGCCGATCTGCAGCGCGACGAACGGCGACCAGCCGCGCAGATCGGCCAGGGTCTGCATCTGCGCCACGCGCCATGCCGGCGTGTTGCAGATGCCGGCGTAGAGGATCTTGCCGGCGCGCACCAGGTCGTCCAGCGCGCGCATCACCTCCTCGGCGGGGGTGGTGAAGTCCCAGGCGTGCAGGTACAGCAGGTCGATGCGGTCGGTGCCGAGCTGGCGCAGGCTGGTCTCGACCGAGCGCACCAGGTTGAGCCGATGGTTGCCGCCGGCGTTGATGTTGGCCGCGTCGCGCGCCATGGTGAACTTGGTGGCCAGCACGATGCGCTCGCGCTTGTCCTTCACCAGTTCGCCGACGATGCGCTCGGAGGCGCCGTTGGTGTAGTTGACCGCGGTATCGACCAGGTTGCCGCCGCGCTCGGTGTAGGCGTCGAAGATGCGCCTGGCTTCGTCGCGGTCGGCGCCCCAGCCCCAGTCCTGGCCGAAGGTCATGGTGCCCAGCGCCAGCGGCGCCACGCGCAGGCCGGAGCGGCCGAGCAGGCGGTAATGGGAGAGGGAGGTGGGTGCGTTCATGAGGTCATCGCTCCTTTGGAATCCGCTGCCATCGTGGCGGCGGGGCGACGCGGGGCGATAGCCGGCTTGTCCGGAATCCTTGCACGATCGTCCGGCGACGGCCGCTGAGCCCTTTCCGGGCGCGCGTGGATATGGAATAAGACGGGCCATGACCGCACTGCGCACGCTGACCGACCTCATCGCCCGCCACGCCCCGCACGACGGCACCTTCGACAGTCCGCTGCCCGGGGTGAAGCTGATCCGCGCCTCGACCCCGACCATGCCGATGCCGGTGATCTACGAACCCACCGTGTGCTTCGTCGCGCAGGGGCGCAAGCGCGCGCTGCTGGGCAGCAGCGCCTACACCTACGATCCGGCGCGCTATCTGCTCGCCTCGGTCGGCCTGCCGGTGATGGGGTCGGTGATCGAGGCCAGCGCGGCGGCGCCGTATCTGAGCCTGCAGCTGGATCTGGACCTGGCCGAACTGGGCGAACTCGCGATCCGTCATCCGCCGCCTGCGGGTGCCGCCGCCGCCGCGCCGCTGGGCCTGACCCTCAACCGCGTCACGCCCGGGCTGCTGGACGCGGTGGTGCGCCTGGCCGCCTTGCTCGACACGCCGCACGACATCGCCGCGCTGGCCCCGCTCACCGTGCGCGAGATCCTGTATCGGTTGCTGACCGGTCCCGACGGCGGCGTGGTCCGGCACATGGCCCAGGCCGACAGTCGGCTCAACCACGTGGCGCGCGCCATCGTCTGGATCCGCACCCACTTCCGCGACGCCTGCCGCATCGAGGACGCCGCGCAGGTCGCCGGCATGAGCCGCTCCACCTTCCACCAGCACTTCAGGGCGATCACCTCGCTGAGCCCGATCGAATTCCGCACCCAGTTGCGCCTGCAGGAGGCGCGCCGCCTGATGGTCGGCGGCGCGCTGGATGCCGCCAGCGCCGGATTCGAGGTCGGCTACGACAGCCCGTCCCAGTTCAGCCGCGACTACGCACGCGTGTTCGGCATGCCGCCGGCCAAACATGCCAAGTCGCTGCGGGCGTCGTGAGTGCGCGGACGGCGTCGGGCGACGGCCGGCTCGGCGCTGTCCGCGGCGGCGCGGTCGGCGACAGGTGGTGCGGCTCGGGCATGCCGTGCCGGCGCGGGTGGCCGCCCACCATCATGAATGCCGCGTTCCGCGGTCGCGCTGAGTGCGCCCTCGCTCGGCCACCGTCGCGCGCGTTTCCACGCCCTTGCAGGCGCCATGTCCGGTCGTGCCGTCGGACTGCGCGCCGGGCGCTTGACGACAGCTGTCGTCACGGGTAGTTTGGCGACAAATGTAGTCACCAGGGGCGAGCGGATGCCACGCAAATCGATCGGGGACCAGGAACTGGCCCTGCTGCAGTACATCGCCGAGCAGGGCGAGGCCAGCGTGGGCGAGGTCGCGGCCAGCTTCGGCGAGGCGCGCGGGCTGGCCCGCTCCACCGTGCTGACGATGATGGAGCGGTTGCGCGCCAAGGCCTACCTGCGCCGCCGCCAGGTGCAGGGCGTGTACCGCTACGCCGCCACCGCCGGACAGGACGACGTGGTGCGCAGCGCGGTCGGCAGCTTCGTCGAGAAGACCCTGCAGGGCTCGGTGTCGCCGTTCGTGGCGTGGATGTCGCAGCGCGCGGAGGTCAGCGACGACGAACTGGCCGAACTGGAGGCCCTGGTGGCCAAACTGCAATCGCAGCGACGGGAGGACTGAGGCATGGACACGATCTTCGGCATCACGCTGTGGGACACCTTGCTGTCGCGGCTGCTGGCCACCAGTGTGCAGGCGGCGGTGCTGGTCGCGGCGATCTGGGCGCTGTGCCGCTGGCTGCCGGCGCTGCCGGCGGCCACGCGGTGCCGGCTGTGGTGGCTGGTCGGCGCGCAGACCGTGCTCGGCCTGGTGTGGGCCGGCGCGCTGCACCTGCCGGTGCTGCCGGCCGCGCCGACGCCGGCGATGACGGCCGCCGCGGCCCTGCCCGCGGTCACCTTGGAGGATGCGGTGCCCATGCCCGCCCCGGAGCCGGCGTCCTCGTCGGCCCGATCGGGCTCGGCCGCGGCGGCGCTGCCCTGGGCGCAGGCGCTGGTCGCGCTGTGGCTGGCCGGGGTATTGCTCGGCACGCTGCGCAGCGGCGCCGCCTACCGCGCCAGCCGGCGCCTGGTGCGCGGCGCCACGCCGTGTACCGATGCCGCGTTGCTCGGCGCGCTGCGCCTGGCCGCCGAGGCGCATGGCCTGCGTCGTGCGCCGGCGCTGCGGCTGTCCGCGCAGATCGACTCGCCGCAGCTGATCGGGCCGTGGCGGCCGGTGCTGCTGCTGCCGGCGCGGCGCCTGCCGACGATGCACGCCGACGACCTGGACATGGCGCTCACCCACGAACTGGTGCACCTGCAACGCCGCGACCTGTGGTGGGGACTGCTGCCGGCGCTGGCGCAGCATCTGTTCTTCTTCCATCCGCTGGTGCACCTGGCGGTGCGCGAGTACGCCCTGGCCCGCGAGGCCGCCTGCGATGCGGCGGTGGTCGCCGGGCATCGCCACTGCCGGCACAACTACGCGCGCCTGCTGGTGCAACTGGGCGTGGCGCCGCGGCCTGCGGCCGGCGTCGCCAGCGCCTCGCCGACGTTCGTCAGCCTCAAGCGGCGCCTGCTGATGCTGCAGAGCACGCGGTCGTTCTCGCGCCTGGGCGCCGGGCTGATCACCGCCGCGATCGCGCTGGTGGGTGTGATGCCGCTGCGCCTGGTCGCCAAGCCGGCGCCGCCGGTTCCCGCACCGGTCGTGGTCCCCGGCGCCGTGCCGGCGATGCCCCAGGCCGCCCCGGCCGCGGCCGCGGGGACGTCGGTCGTCGCCAGCGTGCTGGCGCGTCCCGCCGCCGCGGCGAGTGTCCCGCAGCCGCCCGCCGCGCCGGCAGCGCCGTCTGCGCCTGCGGCTCCTGCGGTGCCGGCGTCGGCCGACGCGCTGCAGACCCAGGGCCGCATCACGCGCTCGCCGCGCGGCGGCCAGGATGCCTACGTGCTGGTGCAGGACGGGCACAACCTGATGGACGCCTCGCTGGACGACCTGCGCGAAGCGCGTCGCCTGGCCGGCGGCGGCGACGTGTTGTGGATGCGCCACGACGGACGCCGCTACCTGATCCGCGATCCGGCCGCGCTGGCGCGCTTCCAGGCGCTGCATGCCCAAAGTCTGGAGTTGGCCGAGGCGCAGGCCGACCTGGGCGATCGCCAGGGCGACATCGGCGACCACCAGGCCGAGCTGGGCGAGCGCTTGACGGAGCTGAGCGCACAGATGGCCGAGAGCGCGGCGCGGCATGCCGAGACGGCGCTCGCCGCCAGCCGCGACCTGGGCGACACGGCGCTGCGCGAGCGCGCGGCGGCGCAGCAGGCAGCGGAGCTGATGCGCCGCAAGGAACTGGGCAAGGCGATCCAGCATCTCGCCAGCCAGCAGGCGAAGCTGGGGCTGCAGCAGGCGGAACTGGGCAAGCTGCAGTCCGATGCCAGCATGCGCGCGCGGCACCAGGCCGAGGAGATGATCCGGCAGGCCATCGACGAGGGGCTGGCCACGCCGATCGACGGCTGACCGGTTCCGCTGCTGCCGGCGTTGCGCGGATAATCGCCGCGGACGCCGACAGGACGGGACAGGGACGATGGCCGGATGCAAGGTGGTGGTGCTGGGCGGCTATGGACACTTCGGCGCGCGTATCGTGCGCGCGCTGGCGGCGACGCCGGCGGTGCAGGTGATCGCGGCCGGGCGCCATCCCGACACGGCGAACGCCAATCTGGCCGGCGCCGACCTGGGCGGGGTCGCGGTGTGCCGCCTGGATACCGCGGCGGCGGACTTTCCCGCGCAACTGGCCGCCACCGGCGCGGACATCGTCGTGCACACCGCCGGCCCATTCCAGGGCCAGGACTACGCGGTGGCCCGCGCCTGCCTGCAGGCCGGCATGCACTACATCGACCTGGCCGACGGCCGCGCCTTCGTGCGCGACTTTCCCGCCGCGCTCGACGCGCTGGCGCGGCAGGCCGGGCGCAGCGCGATCAGTGGCGCCAGCACCTTGCCGGCGCTGTCCAGCGCGGTGGTCGACGCCTTGCGCCCGGAATTCTCGGAACTGCACGACATCGACCTGGTCATCGCGCCTGCGCAGGCCACGCCGTTGGGCATGGCCACGGTGCGCGCGGTGCTGTCGTACTGCGGCCGATCGTTCCAGTGGTGGAGCGCTGGGCGCTGGCAACGCACGGTCGGCTGGGCCGCGCCGCAGCCGGTCGCCTTCGCCCGCCTCGCGCCGCGCCTGGCCGCGCCCTGCGACGTGCCCGACCACGACCTGCTGGTGACGCGCTATCCCGGCGTGCGCAGCGTGCGCTTCCGGGCGGCGCTGGAACTGCCGTTCCTGCAGCGCTGCCTGGCGCTGCTGGCGCGCCTGCGCTGGCTCGGCGTGCCGCTGCCGATGCGGGCGCTGGCGGCGGTGTTCGCGCGTGCCGGACGCTGGTTCGATCGGTTCGGCAGCGATCTGGGCGGTATGTCGGTGCGGTTGCGTGGGGAAAAGGAGGGGCGCGCGCACGGCCTGTGCTGGGAGTTGACCGCGCCGACCCTGCACGGCCCGGAAATCCCGTGCCTGGCGGCGATCCTGCTGGTGCAAAAGCTGGCCAACGGCACGCCGCTGCCGGTGGGTGCGCATGCCTGCATGGGACTGCTGAGCCTGGTCGAGTTCGAAGCCGCGTTCGCGGCGTGGCGGATCGAGACGGCGGTGCGGGAGATGTAGCGCTGCTGGCGGGAGCCATCGCCGTTGAGGCGGCCGGGCTACACCACACCGCACCTGTTCCTTGATCCGACCGGGAGACGGCTGCTCCCTTCTCCCATCGGGAGAAGGTGGCCCGCAGGGCCGGATGAGGGTCCGGGCGCAGCTTCGTGCTCCCAATCGAGCATCGCGTCTGGTGCCGGACCCTCACCCCAACCCCCCAGGGGCTAACGCGCGGCTACGGCGCCTCCACGAACGGCACCACCTCGCGGTCCTCCGCTTCGGCGGCGACCAGGCGCTGCAGCAGCAGGGCCAGGGTGACCACGTCCTGGTGGTTGTGCGCGGCGACGCGGCGCAGGTTGCGCGCGCTGCCGCCGCGCAGGTAGCTCAGCCAGGCGGCCGGGGCTTCGGAGCCCGGCAGATCGTCCTCGCGGACGATGCGCAGCAGCTGGCGTTCGATCGTGGCCAGCTTGCAGTTCTCCCAGGTGCCGCGGTAGCGGCGGCGGGTGGGGTGCAGCAGGTCCACGTGGTCCAGCGCCGATAATGGATCGGCGCTGCGCGCCAGCCGGTAGCGGGTCTTCAGCAGCGGCGCGTCGTAGCAGCGGCCGTTGTAGCTGGACAGCACCGTGGTCGGCGCCAGCCAGGCGCGGAACGCTTCGAGCATGGCCTTCTCCGCGCCCATCGTCGCCATCATCAGCTGGCGGATGCGCAGGCCCGGACCCTCGATCGGATGCAGGTACCAGTCGGCGGCGCCGATCATGAAGGCGCGGGTGCCGGTGCCGCCGGCCAGGCCGGTGGTCTCGGTGTCGAAGAACAGCAGGTCCGACGGCTGCACGGCGTCCTCGCGCCGGGCGAAGGCCAGCGACAGCGCGGTGGTGGGGATCGGCTGCGGCAGGAACGCTTCGATCAGATGCAGGCCGGGCGCGATCTCCGTGCCGGGCAGGTGGCGGTCGGCCGCCTGCGGCTTGCGCGGCGCCGCGGCCGGCGCCACCGCGCGCTCGCGCATGCCGAGCAGGCGCCGCAGCGAGGCGACGTCGGCGCCGCGCCGGTCGAACGGTTCGATCGCGATCGGCGGCGCCACGGCGACGGCGCTGTCGCCGCGGTGCGCGGGCGACGGCGTGCGCGGTGCAGGCGGCAGGGGCGCCGCATCGGTGCCGCGAGGCGGCTTGCGCAGCAACCTGGCCTGGCCTGCGGGCGCCGCTGCTGGGGCAGGCTGGTTCACCGTTGCGGCGGGGCTCGTGGCGAGCGCAGTGTCCGCCGGCCGTACGCCCGCTGCGGGCGCACGTGGCGTCTGCGCGCCCGGATCGCCGGCCTGCTTGCGCAGCGCGCGCAGGCGCTCGAGGCTGATGCTCATGCGCTACGCTCCGGCCGCGTGTCGGGATCGGCCTGGATCGCACCGCCGTGCGCCGTGCCTTGCAGCACCAGGCGCAACGCATACAGTCGTTTGCCGTCGGCGTTCATGCATGCCACTCCAGCATGCGCACATGCCGCTCCAGCAGCGCATCGGAATCCGCGTCGAGCGCAGTCGATACGTCGTCCAACAGCGCAGGTTGCAGAAGCGTGCGCGGCTCGCGCGAGCGTTCGTGACCGCTGCTCATGCGCTCCACTCCGGCAGCGCATCCAGTTCGCTGTCGAGCGTGGTGGTTTCCTCGTCCAGCGCAGCGTCGCCTTCCAGCAACAGGCGCAGCACCTGCAACGCCAGCGCCTTCGGCGTGGTCGCGCTGTCTTCCTGCGCGGCCAGCACCGGACCGACGCAGGCCGGGCAGCCGGCCACGCAGTCGCAACCCCGCACCAGTTCGCGCGCGCGCTGCACCAGCTCGGCCTGGCGGCGCCACAGCGGTTCGCTCAGGCCGACGCCGCCGGGGAAGTTGTCGTACAGGTACACGGTGGGCACGAATTGCTGCAGCTCGATGCTGGCCGGGTCGCCGCTGTCGCCGCCGCGCAGCTGGCCGCGGCCCTTGGCGTCGGCCACCGCGAACCAGGCGCCGTCGCCGTCGCCCACCGCCTGCTGCAGGTCGCGCGCATCGGCCATCACCGCCACCGTCGCCACCACGTGCAGCGCGTAGGCCGCGCCGAGGAAGCCGTCGAGCGCGTCCTGCTTGCTGCCGAAGGCCTTCAACAGCGTCGCCTGCGGCAGCTGCCACCACACCGCGGTGGTGTGCAGTTCCTGGTCGGGCAGGTTGACCGGGCCGTAGCCGATGTTCTCGTGGGTGTAGTAGCGGATCTTCTTGTAACCGGCCACGCGCCGCACCACGTGCACCTCGCCGTGATGGCTGTCGCCGCGCCCGGCCGCGCCGCCGTCGAAGCGGTCCAGCACCTTGAGCTTGGTGAAGTCGATGCTGTCGGTGTAGTAGTCCACATGAGTGCGGGTGACGTAGGCCTTGCGGCCTTCCCAGTCGAGCTTTTCCACCTGGTATGGCGTGCTCTGCACCATGTGGATGGCGCCTTCGTACAGGGTCAGCGCGGCGGCGGAATAGTCCACCTCGGCGATGATCTGCTGCTTGCCGTCGGTCTTGTCCACCACCACGAAGTTGCCGTCGGCCACCGAGCGCAGGCTCACCGCATTGGCCGGATAGCTGTCGGCGATCCACTCCCAGCGGTCGCCTTCCTGGTGCACCACCTCGCTCTCGGCCAGCGCCTCCAGGAACACCGCCGGGTCCACCGGGCCGAACGCCTCGCCGGCGACGAAGGTCAGCTCGAACGCGGCGCAGCGGATGTGGTCGAACAGGATCAGCGGCTGGTCGGGGGCGATGCGCGCATGCTCGGGCGAGGCGTCGGCGAAGAAGTCCGGATGCCGCACCACGTATTGGTCCAGCGGCTGCGAACTGGCCACCAGCACGCCCAGCGCCGGCTGCTGGCGGCGCCCGGCGCGGCCGAAGCGCTGCCAGGTGGCGGCGACGCTGCCGGGGTAGCCGTTGAGCACCACCACGTCCAGCGCGCCGATGTCCACGCCCAGCTCCAGCGCCGAGGTGGAGACGATGCCGTCGATGCTGCCGGCGCGCATCGCCCGCTCGGCCTCGCGGCGTTCGGTGGGCAGGTAGCCGCCGCGGTAGGCGCGGATGCGCGGTGGCTTGCGCGGGTCGTGGTCGAAGATGTCCTTCAGGTACTTGGTCAGCACTTCCACCATCAACCGGGTCTGCGCGAACACCAGGGTCTTGAGCCCGGACTTGATCGCGATACGCGCGATGCGGTTGCTCTGCGAGCGCGCCGAGGCGCGCAGGCCCAGGTCGGCGTTGACCACCGGCGGGTTCCACAGCAGCACGTGCTTGTCGCCGGACGGCGCGCCGGACTCGGTGATCGCATGCACGCGCTGCTCGATCAGCGCCTCGGCGTGCGCGCGCGGGTTGCCGATGGTGGCCGAGCACAGGATGAACTGCGGGGTGACCCCGTAGAACGCGCAGATGCGCTTGAGCCGGCGCAGCACGTTGGCGACATGGCTGCCGAACACGCCGCGGTAGGTGTGGATTTCGTCGATCACCACGTAGCGCAGGTTCTCGAAGAACTGCGCCCATTTGGTGTGATGCGGCAGGATCGCCTGGTGCAGCATGTCCGGGTTGCTGACCACGATGTCGCCATGCAGGCGGATCGCCTGGCGCGCATCGCCGGGGGTGTCGCCGTCGAAGGTGAAGGCCTTCACCCCGAGGTCGCCGGCGCGATTGAGTTCCAGCAGCTCGGCGACCTGGTCCTGCGCCAGCGCCTTGGTCGGGAACAGGTACAGCGCCTTGGCCTGCGCGGTCATCGCCGCGGCCACCACCGGCAGCGTGTAGCACAGCGACTTGCCGGAGGCGGTGGGGGTGACGATGGCCACGTGCTCGCCGCGCTGCGCCGCGTCCCAGGCCTCGGCCTGGTGGCTGTACAACTGGTCGATGCCGCGTGCCTTCAGCGCCGCGGCCAGCGGCGCCGGCACGTCGTCGGGGATCGGCGTGTAGCGGCCTTCGCGGCCGGGGATCATGAAGCTGCCGGTGATGCGGTCGTGGTAGCGCCGCTCCAGCCGCTCGGTCAGCAGCGCGCCGTCGCGCGAAGGCGCGCCGCCGGTGGTGGACAGGGCGCGCTCGGCGTCCTCTGTGCGGCGGGCTAGGGCGTGGGCGGGCATCGGTGCGGCTCTCAAAGCGGAACAGGGAAGCGGAACGGTGTCTCAGGGTATGAGACAGCAGCGGACCGGGCGAGGGTAACTGGCTGAGCGGATTCAGCAAGCGCGGTGAAACTCGTCTGCGATGCCTATGACGGGTTGCGTCATGTAACGGATGACGTGATGGTGGCCGCGTGATCTGGAACTTCGTCGACAAGGAAGCCGAAAAGATCTGGCAGGGCACGTCTCCCAGGCGATTGCCGGCCGACATCCAGGTCGTGGCTCGGCGCAAGCTGCGCATGCTCAGTAGCGCCGCCACGCTGGACGACTTGCGTATTCCGCCCGCCAATCGCCTGGAGGCGCTGAAGGGAAGCCGCAAAGGTCAATACAGCATCCGGATCAACGATCAATGGCGCATGTGCTTCCAATGGAAGGACGGCGATGCGCTGGACGTGGAAATCGTCGACTCCCACTGACCCATCGAGCCGCCATGAAGACCCTGCCCAACATCCACCCCGGCGAAGTCCTGCTGGAGGAATTCCTGATCCCGCTGGGCATCAGCCAGAACGCGCTGGCGCGTGCCGCGGGCGTGCCGCCACGCCGCGTCAACGAAATCGTGCTGGGCAAGCGCAGCGTCAGCGCCGACAGCGCGATCCGGCTGGCGGCCGCGCTTGGCACCAGCGAGCGCTTCTGGCTGGGCCTGCAGGCCGACTACGATCTGGAACAGGCACGGCGCGCATTGGGCGCGCAGGCAGGCAGGATCGCGCGCATCGCGGCGTAGTCGCCGCCTGGCGCGCCGCCGTCGCCATCGTGCCGAACGGCGCGCGGCCGTCGCCGGCAGGGAACGCCGACCTGATCGCCGCGGCCAACGCGTATCCTGTGCTCCCCCCCTCGCAGCGGCGACGTTCCCCGACGCGCCGACCCCCACCTTGTCCGCTCCCGCCCCCGCTGCTCACTACAAAACCGCCGGCGCCCGCCGCGCCGATCTGTTCGTGCATGCCGCCGGCCTGCTGCTGTCCGTCATCGGCGGTGCGTTGCTGGTCCAGCGTGCCCATGCCAATCAGGCGCTGATCGCGGCCACCTGCGTCTACGCGCTGGGCATGCTGGCGATGTTCGCCTGCTCGGCGGCCTACAACTTCGCCACGCCGCAACGCCAGCCGCTGCTGCGCAAGCTCGACCACGCCGGCATCTTCGTGATGATCGCCGGCACCTACACGCCGCTGTTCGTGCTGGCGCTGTCCGGCGCCTGGCTGTGGTCGATGACCCTGGCGGTGTGGGGCGTGGCCCTGTTCGGCGTGTTCGCCAAGCTGTTCCTGCCGGGCATCAGCAAGGGCTTCTGGGTCGCGATCTATCTGCTGCTGGGCTGGGCCGGCATCGTCGCGGTCAAGCCGCTGATGGCCAACCTGGATGGCACCGTGCTGTGGTTCATCGCCGCCGGCGGCCTCATCTACACCGTCGGCGTGGCGTTCTACGTGCGCAAGTCGATGGTCTACAACCGCGCCATCTGGCACGCCCATGTGCTCGGCGGCGCGTTGTCGCACTGGTGCGCCATCTGGTTGTGCCTGCAGCCCCTGCAGACGGCATGAGCGCACGGCGTCGCCTCGCCGCGATGGCGACGTTCAGCCGCCGGCCGTAACCTCGGCAGGGTCCATGCCGCCCGGCATGGGAAAGGACCGAGTTCGATGTGCAAGGCCGTCAGTCTCCTCGTCGCCGCCACGCTGCTCGCCGCGGTCGCGCAGGCGCGCGCGCAGCAGGCCGATCCCGCGCCAGCCGCCGGCACCCCGCCGCCGCAGCAGGACATCCAGACCCTGGAGGAAGTGCGCGCGCTGCCGCCGGACGAGGGCGAGCCGCTGGACCTGTACCGTTTCAAGAATCCAGTCAGCGCCCAGCCCAACCGCTTCGACAAGGATTGGCGGCCGCCCCCGTCGCCCGAGCAGGTCAGCCAGGGCGGCGGCTACCTCGCCATGGGCATCTACTACGTCGCCGGCAAGGTCGCCAAGGGCCTGCATACCCTCACCGGCGCGCCCGATCAGGTCCAGGCCGCCGTCGCCCGGCCGCCGCCATTGAGCGAGGCGCAACTGCGGCGCGCCGCGGAACTGTGCACGCAACAGGACGCGGGCTGCGACGCGGCGCGCTGAGCGCCGGCGGCTTTTTCCGGCGGCGCATTGGTGCCATCCGCGCCGGGGCCATTATTGCTTGGGGGCTGAGGAGTGCTTTTGGCGTCAACCGTCGCTGGCGCCCGCGCGGCATGGAACGTGCCGTATCGCGCGGTGATCGCGCCGGTCGCGCTCCGGCCATTCGCGTGGCCGGCGCTCAGCGCGCTCAACGCGCGTACTGCTCCAGTTCGGTGGCGCGCGCGCTGACCCGCTCCAACGCCGCTTCGGCGTTCTGCAAGGACGCCGCCTGGCCTCGGCCCTTGAGCGCCTTGTTCAGGTCGTCGGTCTGCGCCTGGGACTGCTCCCAGGCGTACTGCGCGTCCATCAGTTTGGACCGATTGCTGCCGCTGAGCCTGGTGCGCACCCTGTCGTAGATCCTGGCCAGGCGTTCGTCCTGCAATCTGCGCTCGCGCTCGATGCAGCGCTCCTTGTCGTACATGCCGCTCGCCTGCTTGAGGCACTCCTGATAGGCCGCGGACAGGCCCTTGGCGGAGGCGGCATTGCGCGCCTGCTGCTCTTGCTGCTGTTGCTGCAACTGTTGCAATTGCTGCTGCAACAGCTGCGTTTGCCGCTGCTGCTGCAGCAGTTGCTGTTGCTGCAGTTGCAACTGCTGTTGCTGGACCTGCGACGCAGCCTGCTCCGGCTCCTGCTCCGGCGTGTCTTGTTCCTGCGCGCCGGCATGTGCAGCGGCGGCCGCCGTGGCCAGCAGTACCACCCACAGCAGCCAACGGCGCTTGTTGTCCCTGGTTCCCATGCGTCCTTCCCCTTGTCGCGTTCCCGTCTACGGCCGCAGCTTTACAAGCAAGCGGTTAATGTTCTGCTAAGGATACGGCGCCGCGAATGGGCGCGCGAGTCCGCTACCGCGACGCGACGCGGGCGAGCAGGCATGCGTTCGGAAGGGCGCAGCCCGCGCTGGAGACCGTGCGTCGTGCGGCGTCGGGCGTCGGTCGAGGTGACCGCAGGCCTAGTCGAGCAGGCGCAGGTAGTGCTCGAGCTGGTCGGCGCGTGCGCACAGCCGGAACAGCGCCGCCTCGGTGCTGCCGAGGTTTTCCGCCTGCGTATCGCCGTACAGCGTGGCGTCCAAGGCGTCGTCCTTGGCCCTGGACTGCAGCCACGCGCGCTGCGCCTCCACCAGCTTGCTCTTGCCGTCGGCATCGAGTTTGCCCAGCAGTTGCTTGTAGATCCGGTTCAGGCGCTTGTCCTGCACCGCATCTTCCGCCGAGAGGCAGGCGGCCTGCTCGATCGCGCCCTGCGCCCGCTTCTGGCAGGCGAGATAGGTCGGGGACAGGCCCTTGGGCATGGCGCTGCCCGCGCGCTCCTCGGCGGACGCGGCGGCGATGGAAAACGCCACCAACAGCGCCCACACCAGCGAACAAGTTAGGACGTTCTTTCGTGTCACGGGCATTCCTTTGGGGAGTTCGGCTCCCGGGTCGATGTCTGAATTAGGGTGGCGTTCCTTGCCATGATCGGCGTTGTCTTGATCGCGCCGACCTCGCTGCCAATGCGGCCACGACTCGACGCTAACACGTGCCAGTGGTGCCAATGAATTCAGGAGGGGCACCTTAAGTAATACCGGACATTCGCGTTGGCGGACTAGACCACATTGGCACAAGTAGCTGGTACCGGCGTACCCAGATGGGTGCTGATAATGCGGCGGCTGCAGACAGTGCCATGACATGCAGCAGTCCTGTGGCGACGCCGCCTAGGGATGAACTTGGATCCACACCAATTAGTGTAGTTGGATACAGAGCAAACGTCCGTATCCGACCGACAGTTCCGACGAAGAGTGGGCATTTGCAGCACCTTGTTATGTCGCGGCTATACTTCGGGCGCTTCTTCGTCTCGCGACGCTCGATCCGCTCAGGACCACGGAACGGCTCGCGCGCTCACCGACGCGTCCCTGGAGTGCCATGACGTCCAAACTCCTGCCATTCGTGCTGGCCACCGCGCTGCTGGCCGCTTGCCAGACCGAACAGGTCGCCGTGGCGGCCGCGCCTGCCGCCGCCAGCGCCGACCCGACGCCAGCAACGCCGACCAGTGCGCCGGCGGCGCCTGCGTCGGATGCCGCCGCGCCTGCCCCGGCATCCTCGCTCCGCGCGGCGCTGACGGCCCTTGCCGCTGCGCAACCGCCTTCCTGGACGCAGGTGAAGGCGATTCCCGGTCTGGGCGAGCTGGCGCCGGCGGACGGGGTCGGGATCTACCCGGTGGCTGTCCGCGGCAAGACCACGTTGGCCGGCTTCGGCGAAGCGCCGCTGCCGGACGGCAAGGTGGGAGCGGATGCGGGAACGCGCATGGGCAACGCCGGCGAGGCCAGCGTGACATTCGCCGGCGATGCGGCGACCGCGTTGCTGGTGGTCGTGCGCAAGTTCTATCCGAGCACGGACTACGCCAAGGTCCTGCGCGCGCAGCTGCGCGCCGGCGATCGCGTGGTGCGCCGCGATGGCGTCTGCGACGACAGCGCGCCATCGCCTGAGGCCATGGAGTATTGGGTGGCGTTGGAGGGCGCCGAGCGGCCGCTGGCGGTCACCGCTTCGACGGAGGACGGCGGCAAGAACGGGCCGGGCTATACGGATTTCGAATTCAGGCGCGGCGGCGCCAATGTCAGGCTGGCGCAGTGCGACCGCTGAAGCGATCGTACCGCGCCAGTTGATCCCGGATTGCAGGATTCATCCAACGGCGGCCTTGAGACCAGTCTTCTGCCTCCGCCGATCAGGCGCGAGCGGATCGGCCCTGGCGCATTCGGCGCGGCCGTGCGCGAACGCCTAAACTGGCGCGCTCGGCAGCGACCAAGCCGAGACGCTCGCCCCCTTCCCACTTGCCTCGCCCATGACGCCAAGCCGCCTGCTGGTCCGTACCCTGTTCGCCCTCGCGCTGCTGTGCGCGGCCGCCGCCCACGCCAACGACAGCAGCTTCGGCGACGCCAATGGCAGCATTCAGTTGCTGCAGCAGCCGGACATTCGCATGAGCAAGGAGGACTTGTTCGTCAGCGAGGATCTGGTGCGGGTGGACTACGTGTTCACCAACACCAGCACGCGCGACCTGCGGGTGCCGATCGCATTCCCGATGCCGCCGATGTACTTCGGCATGGCCGACCACAGCGCGCTGACCGATTTCAAGCTGTGGGTGGACGGCAAGCCGGTGCGCACCGAACGCACGCTGGTGGCGCGCCTGGGTGCGGCCGACGTGTCGCGCGAGTGGGCCGCCAGTGGCTGGAGCGAAGACGACCTGGCCGCGTTCGTGGAGTCCGGCGAGGTGCCGAAGGGCCGCAAGGCGCTGCCCAGGCGCTGGTTCGATGCGGACGGGCAGCCGCTGTTCACGCTCAGCGAGTACTTCACCTGGCAGCAGGCGTTCCCCGCGGGCAAGTCGGTCTCGATCCGCCACAGCTATGCGCCGAGCCTGGCCACCGGCGTGCCGCAGCCGGCCGCCGACCTGATCCGCGAATACGCCAAGGACACCTGCCTGGATGCCGGCGCGCAGCAGCGCGCGCGCCGCCGCGAGGGCGCCAATGGCCTGGCGTGGAGCAACCTGCGCTACATCCTGCTGACCGGCAACAACTGGAAGGGACCGATCCAGGACTTCCGCCTGACCCTGAAGAAGCGCGCGCCGAGCGACCTGCTCAGCCTGTGCTTCGACGGCGACCTGAAGCGCATCGATCCGCTGACCTTCGAGTTCCGGCAGAAGGATTTCGTGCCCAGGCAGGACCTGAACGTGCTGTTCCTACGCTAGCGCCTGGATCGATCTTGCGCGACGAATTGCCGCTTCTTCGGCCTTGGCGCGACGCTGACATCGACTCGCCTAGGCTCAAGCCAAGCGTTTACCCAGCGGCTGGACGTGGAGGAAGGGGCGATGTCATTGCAGGTGACTGAGAACGCAGCGACGGCGGTTGGACGGCGGACGCGCCTGCTCGTCCAGGTCGATGGCGGCGCGGGCGCACTCGACCGGTACGGCGCCCGTCCCCTGCCGCAAGCGCGTCCACGCCCGCGGCAGGGTGCGCCCACGCGTGCCATCGGCTTGCCACGCGGCATCCGGTGGACCTCTCCGGGTGCGTCACGATGACGTTTCCCCGCGATTACCAAGTCGATGCGCCGCAGGCCTCGCAGGTGCGCGCCCGGACCGGATTGCAGCTGCTGGAATTCGGCACCGGCTGGTGCGGCCATTGCCAGGCGGCGCAGCCGCTGCTGCAGAAGCTGCTGGGGCCCTTCGATCAGGTTCCCTACCAGAAGATCGAAGACGGCAAGGGGCGGCCGCTGGGACGCGCCTTCGCGGTCAAGCTGTGGCCCACCGTGGTGCTGCTGCGCGATGGCGAGGAACTTGCGCGGGCGGTGCGGCCGCATCAGCGCGAGGACCTGCAACCCGTGCTCGATGCGCTGGCCCGCGCCGGCGCTTAACCTGGCCGCCACGGGCCGCGTTTAGGCTAGCGTTTCCCATCCACCGCGCGGGCGCGCGTCACCGAGCGCCGCGCCCGCTGCGATGCCCCAGGAGCCGCAATGACCGATCAGTTTCCCGTGCCGTCGATGGACACCGCCGACCAGCGCGACCTGGCGCTCGCGCACGGCCTGCTCGAGCACCCCGGGCTCGCCGCGAAAGTGGCCAACCTGGTCGGCGCGCCGATCGAACACCTGTTGAGCAAGCGCCTGCCGCGCTTCGTGTCCTCGCGGATCGATGCGATCAGCCGCCATGCCTTGAACGTGGCCTTGCGCTCGGCGTTGCTGACGCTGCGCAAGGACACGCCGGGCAAGGCGCGGCCACGGCTGCACGGACTGGCGGTGACCGCCACCGGCGCGGCCGGCGGCTTCTTCGGCCTGCCCGGGTTGGCGGTGGAGCTGCCGCTGACCACCACCTTGATGCTGCGTTCGATCGCCGACATCGCCCGTGCCGAAGGCGAGCGGCTGGAGGATCCGGCCACCGCGCTGGCCTGCCTGGAAGTGCTTGCGCACGGCGGTCGCAGCGATCGCGACGACGGCAGCGAGTCGGGCTACTTCGCGGTGCGCGCGGCGATGGCGCAGCAGCTCAGCGCGGCGGCGCAGTACATCGCCGCGCACGGGCTGGGCAGCAAGGGCGCACCGGCGCTGGTGTCGATGGTCGCGCGCATCGCCGCCAAGTTCTCGGTCACGGTCAGCGAGAAGCTGGCCGCGCAGGCGGTGCCCTTGGTCGGCGCGGCCAGCGGCGCGGCGCTCAATGCGCTGTTCATCGCGCACTTCCAGGCGATGGCGCGCGGCCACTTCATCATCCGCCGGCTGGAGCGGCGCTACGGCGAGGCGGCGGTGCGGCAGGCCTACGAGGCGTTGCCGGCGCCGTAAGCGCGCTGGGGACGTCGCGTCGCACCTGCTTGCGCATCCGTTGCGCATCGGCGCCCTTGTTTTCCCGCGCCATGGTGGGAGCGCGCGGCCGCCGCCTGGCTACCTGCAAACATCGACGCGTTTGCTGGAGCGTCGCGTCAGCGTCGTTCCATGCAGCGCAAGCGCCACCAGGGTGCGCTCGCACTCTCCTTCCTCCGACCACAACAAGCGGCGGGATCGCGCAAAGTCGCGCGCGGCCGGGGCCGGTATCCTTCGGCGTTCGACTTGTGCCGAAGGAGTTGGGCGTGACTGCAAGGAAGCCGAACACAGGACCATTGCTGCTGGCGCTGATCGCGGGCCTCGCCGCGCCGGCCGCGCACGCGGCCGATGCCCCGACGCACGACGGCGTGCGCCACATGCCGGCCTTCGACCTGCCGCTGTCGCCGTTCCTGAGCGAGCAGGCGCGGACGGCGGCGCGGCGCGACATGGCCCGTGGCGATCCGCTGGCGAAGATGGACAACGCCACCTTGGCGCGCGAACTGCCGCGTCTGCGCGCCGAGACCGAGGCCTGGGCCAAAACGGTGGTGGAGCCGCTGCGCGAGCGCTATGGGGTCACCCTCAGCACCGCCACCTGGAACGGCGTGCCGGTGACGCTGGTGCAGCCGCGTGCGGCGTCGCCGGCGCAGCGGCAGCGATTGCTGATCGAACTGCATGGCGGTTCGTTCGTGATGGGCAGCGCCGCCTCGTTCGGCATGATGGAGGCCATTCCGGTGGCGGCGATGACCGGGGTCACCGTGGTCAGCGTCGATTACCGGATGGGGCCGGAACACCGCTTCCCCGCCGCCAGCGAGGACGTGGCCAAGGTCTATCGCAAGGCGCTCGAGCGCTTCGCGCCGCAGCAGATCGGCCTGTTCGGTTGCTCGGCCGGCGGCGTGTTGACCGGCGAGTCGCTGGCCTGGTTCGCGAAGGAGAAGCTGCCGATGCCGGCCGCGGCGGGGATGTTCTGCGCCGGCGGCGATGCGCGCTACCGTGGCGACTCGCGCTACGTGGTGGCGGCGGTGAACGATGCGCCGCTGCCGGATGCGCAGGACGCCTTGCCGATCATGGAAGACCTGTACTACGGTCCCGACGTGGACTTCCACGATCCGTTGGTGTCGCCGGTGTTCTCCGATGCGGTGCTGGCGCAGTTCCCGCCGCTGCTGTTCATCACCGGCACGCGCGCGTCCGAATTGAGCAACGCCTCCTACACCCATTCGCGCCTGGTCGATCTGGACCGCGAGGCGGACCTGCACGTCTGGGACGGCATGGGCCACGCGTTCCATCTCAACGACGCGTTGCCGGAAAGCCAGCAGGCCCTGCGGGTGATCGCGCGCTTCTTCCGCAAGCATCTGGACCTGCCGGCGCTGCCTGCGGCAGCGCCGTGAGCGCAGCGGCGCCTGTGGGAGCGACTTCGGCCGCGACGAACGAAGCACGGATGCCGAGGCGCTACCGATGCAGTCGGGGCTGAAGCCCCTCCCACGGCGCACCCAGCAAGGCAAACGCCTTTTCGGTTGGCATTCGCTCCGCCGCGAATGTCACTGGCGGCTTGCAGCCGCACAGTCACGGATCGCAATGCGGCCATGTCCGCCAGACTGGCCGCCATTGCCGCGCAGTGGCACAGTGGGCCGGTGCGCGCGCGCCCCGGCGTTGCGCCTGCCGCCGCCGCTTCCGTCTCCTTCCAGGTCCCCATCATGAAAACCCGTTCCAGATCCGAGACCGACGACGACCAGCCGCGCCTGGCGGTGCTGATCGATGCCGACAATGCGCAGCCCTCGGTGATCGAGGGTCTGCTCGCCGAAGTGGCCAAGTACGGCGTGGCCAGCGTCAAGCGCATCTACGGCGACTTCACCAGCACCCGCATGACCCAGTGGAAGCAGGCGCTGCTCAAGCACTCGATCAGCCCGGTGCAACAGTTCGCCTACACCAGCGGCAAGAACGCCACCGACAGCTCGCTGATCATCGACGCGATGGACCTGCTGTACACCGGCCGTTTCGACGGCTTCTGCCTGGTCTCCAGCGACAGCGACTTCACCCGCCTGGCGCAGCGCCTGCGCGAGGAAGGGCCGACCGTCTACGGTTTCGGCGAGCGCAAGACCCCGGACGCGTTCGTGCAGGCCTGCGACAAGTTCATCTACACCGAGGTGCTGCGCAGCGAGGCGACGGGTGCCGAGCCGGCCAGGCCGTCCGCGGCCGCCAAACCGACGGCGAAGGCGCGCAAGACGCCGCGTGCCGCGCAGGCGGCCAAGCCCGAGCCGGTGGCGGCAACGGCGAGCGCGCCGGCCGAGACCAAGGCCGCGCCGCTGTCGGCGCCATTGAAGCTGCTGCGCCAGGCGATCGAGGAGGCATCCGACGACCAGGGCTGGGCCGGGCTCGGCAGCGTCGGCAGCTATCTCAACAAGGTGCGCCCGGATTTCGATCCGCGGCTGTACGGGCACAAGAAGCTCAGCGACCTGCTGCGGCGGCTGTCGGCGCAGTTCGAAATCGAGGAGCGCGGCAACGAAGGCGGCGGCAAGCGCATCTTCGTGCGGTCGCGCACGTGAGCCGCCCGTCGCTCCCTGTGCGCATGCCTGGCGCCGATGCGTCACGCCGCGTCTGGGCGGCAGCCGCAGCGCGGTGACGGCGATGACCGACAAACCCTACGCCCCCTCCTGCGAGCGCAATCGCGATCCGATCCTGCAGGTATTGCAGCGGCATTTCGCCGACCGCCGCCGGGTCCTGGAGATCGGCAGCGGTACCGGCCAGCATGCGGTCCACTTCGCCGCGGCCTTGCCGCGACTGACCTGGCAATGCAGCGAGCGCGCCGAACACCTGCCGGGCATCGCGCAATGGCTGGCCGACGCGGCCTTGCCGAACACGCCACCGGCGCTGGCGCTGGACGTGCAGACCGGGCCATGGCCGACGGCCGGCTACGATGCGGTGTTCACCGCCAATACGCTGCACATCATGGGCTGGCCGGCGGTCCAGGCCTTCTTCGCCGGCGTCGGCAGGCTGTTGGCCGACTGCGCCGAAGGCCGCCTCGCGGTGTACGGGCCATTCAACTATGGCGGCAGCTTCAGCAGCGACAGCAATCGCGAATTCGATGCCTGGCTGAGGGCGCGCGATGCCGCGAGCGGCATCCGCGATATCGAGGCGGTCGCCGCGTTGGCACAGGCGCAGGGGTTGCGGCTGGAGGAAGACGCGGCCATGCCGGCCAACAACCGTTGTGTGGTGTGGCGGCGCGGTTGAGCGCCGTTGCGATGGCGCGCCGGTCGGGCCGGCGCACCGCCGCAGGAACGATTACAGTGGCTGCGCCGTACACAGCGCGCGGGTGGTGGCCGATCCCACCAACTGGTTGTTGGCATCGGTGACCACCACGCTAGCGGTGATGTAGCCGCTGCTACGCGGGCAGTAGAAGCTGCAATAGACCTGATTGGTGCAGTTGGCCGGGAAGATGGCGCCCAGTCCGTTGGAGTTGAACGACCACGCATACTGGTAAGCGCCAGCCGGCGTCACGTCGGCATAGCAAAGATCGCTGCCGCCGCAGTCGAGCGTGACGCTTTGCGCTTGCGCGGCCGGCGCGATGGCGAGCGATGCGCCGACAGCGAAGAGCAGCGCAGCAAGTGTCGAAACAGCCTTGTTCATGGATATGTCCTCGTAGGTGCCCCCTGCCCCGAAGATGCTGCCAGAACGCCACCGCGCGTCTGCGATATCCATCCCTTTCCGGACATCGCGTGCCGCATGCCGCTGCCGCGACACTCCGGGATGTCTGCCCGGCCGTACCGCGCCTGCGCCTGTCGGTTCCGGCGCGCGGGATGTCGCTGGCGCGTGAGCATTCACGCCCTGTCAGCTCATCGAACGATCACCTCGGTGGCACGGGGGATTAACCTGGCGCTTGCGACGGTAGGCGTACGGACCTGTGGGTCGGTGGTCCTTCACTTACAACGGAGCGTTCCCATGAGCAGCAATGAAAGCCGCGATCTCAATCGCGATCCCATCTCCGGCGCGCCAGGCTCGCATCCGGTCGGCGTCGGCATCGGCGGCGCCGCGGGCGGTGTCGCCGCCGGCGCGTTGGCGGGCACCGTGTTCGGGCCGCTCGGCACTCTGATCGGCGCGGCGGTCGGCGTCGTGGCCGGCGCCGCGGCGGGCAAGGGCGTGGCCGAACGCATCGACCCCACCGGCGAAGCCGAATACTGGCGCGAGGAGTACCGCAATCGCGACTACGTGAAGTCCGATTACGACTACGAGCGCGACTACGCGGCCGCCTACGGCCTGGGTCTGCAGGCGCGCGAGCAGTATCCGACCCGCAGCTGGGAAGACAACGAGCGCGAACTGTCGCGCGACTGGGGCACGCGCCGCGGCGACTCCCGCCTGGAGTGGGAGGACGCGCGGCTGGCGGCACGCGATTCCTGGCAGCGCGCCGACGCGACCTATCGCACCTACGAGGACAGCGACCGCTACTACGCCGAGCGCTTCGACAGCGTGGACTACCGCGATGCCGATGCCGGCTACGACGACTACCGGCCGGCGTATCGCTACGGCGTGCAGGCGCGCAGCCGCTACCGCGATCGTACCTGGGACGATCGCCTGGAAACGGATCTGGAAAGCGGCTGGGAGCGCGCCAAGGACCGCTCGCGGCTGACCTGGGCGCAGGCCAAGGCCGCCGTGCGCGAGGCCTTCCATTCGGATCGCTACGACACCCCGCGCCAGGGCACGCCGCCGGACCCGCGCGTCTGACGAGGGCAGCGCGCACGCGTCTCCTCGGAGGGGCGGCGATTTCTGTAGGAGCGGCTTCAGCCGCGACAGAAACCATCAGCAAACGCGATCCCTACAGCCCCGCACACGGGCGAGATGGAGGCCACGCAGCTTGCACGACACAGAAGGCCGGAACACTTCGACCTTCTGTCATTAACCGATCATCCAGACGTCCGAGCGATCTCGCGATCATTCGCGAGATCGCATACACGACAGCCACGATGCGCCCAGGTGCGGAACATCTCTGTCGCGGCTGAAGCCGCTCCTACAAGGGCGTGCTTCAAGCCGTCTGCACGATATGCAGCGCCTTGGGATTGCGCCAGGTCGCCAGCAGCCGTGCTTCGCGCTGCTTGGCCTCGTGCAGGTGCGCTTCCTTGACGTGGCCGTAGCCGCGGATATGTTCGGGGATGCTGGCGATCTGCACCGCCAGCGCCAGGTTGTCCGCCTGCAGCCGCTGCAGCAGTTCGTCCACGGTGGCGACGTAGTCGACGATCAGTTGCCGTTCGCCACGCCGCTCGGCGCTGTAGCCGAACACGTCGAAGGGACCGCCGCGCAGGCGGCGCAACTTCGCCAGCCACTTGAACGCGGTGAACATCCAGGGGCCGTACTCGCGCTTGCGCAGCCGGCCTTGCGCGTCCTTGCTCGCCAGCAGCGGCGGGGCCAGGTGGAAGCGCACGCGGTAGTCGCCCTCGAACTGCTGTTGCAGCTGCTGCTGGAAATCGCCGCTGGTGTACAGCCGCGCCACTTCGTACTCGTCCTTGTACGCCATCAGTTTGAATGCATACCGCGCCACCGCTTCGGTCAGCGCGGTCGAGGCGGGGGCGACGCGCTGCTCGGCGGCGCGCACGCGTTCCACCAGCGCGGTGTAGCGCGCGGCGTAGGCGGCGTCCTGGTAATCGACCAGGAAGGTATGGCGGCGCGCAACCAGTTCGTGCAGCGAGCGCGACAGGCGGCTGTCGTCCAGCGGCGCGTGCCCGGCCTCGCCGCTGTCGGCAGCGGCCGGCAGTTCGCGCGCGGGACGCGGGTTGGAGGGATTGCGCGGCGCGGCGCTGGCGCCGGCCTCGTGGCCTTCCCACTCGCCCGGCGGCAGTTGCTGCAGGCCCAGCGCCTGGCGTTCGCGTTCGGCGGCGGCCGGATCGGTGAAGCCGGCCGCGCGCTGCACCGCCGGCAGGTCCAGCGCCGCCAGGCGGCCCCAGGCGAAGGCCTGCTGGTTCATCGCCACCGCCGCGCCGTTGAGTTCGATCGCGCGCATCAGCGCCGCGTGCGACAGCGGCACCAACCCCTGCTGCCACGCGTAGCCGAGCATGAACAGATTGCTGGCGATGGCGTCGCCGAGCAGGGCGGTGGCCAGTTGCGTGGCGTCCAGCAGCAGCGGATCGCGTCCGCCCAGCGCCAGGCGCACGCCGGCGACGATCTCGGCGGCCGGGAACTGCATGTCCGGATGCGTGGTGAAGGTGCCGGGCATCGCCTCGTAGGTGTTGAGCACCACCTGCGAGCGGTCGCCGCGCACCTTGGACAGCGCCCAGTAGTCGTTGACCACCACCATGTCGCAGCCCAGCACCAGGTCGGCCTCGCCGGCGGCGATGCGCACCGCGTGCAGGTCCTCCGGCTGCCGCGCCAGGCGGATGTGCGTGGTGACCGCGCCGCCCTTCTGCGCCAGGCCGGTCTGGTCGAGCACGCTGGCGCCCTTGCCCTCCAGGTGCCCGGCCATGCCCAGCAGCGCGCCGATGGTGACCACGCCGGTGCCGCCGACGCCGGTGATGAGGATGTTCCAGGGCTGGCTCAGGTCGCTGCGGAAGGTCGGCGCCGGCAGCTGTTCGAGCAGCGCCGCGGCGTCGGCCTTGCGGCCCTTGCGCGGCTGCCCGCCGTGCACGGTGACGAAGCTGGGGCAGAACCCGGACACGCAGGAATAGTCCTTGTTGCAGCTGGACTGGTCGATCTGGCGCTTGCGCCCGTACTCGGTCTCCTTCGGCAGCACCGACACGCAGAAGCTCTTCTCGCCGCAATCGCCGCAGCCTTCGCAGACCAGCGAGTTGACCAGCACGCGCTTGGGTGGATCGGCCAGCTTGCCGCGCTTGCGCCGGCGCCGCTTCTCGGTGGCGCAGGTCTGGTCGTAGATCAGCACGCTGGTGCCCTTGACCTCGCGCAGGCGCCGCTGCACCGCGTCCAGTTCGCTGCGGTCGTGGAACTCCACGTCGCTGGGGAACAGCTCGCGGCGCCGCGTCCACTTGCCGATGTCGTCGCTGACCAAGGCGATGGTGTGCACGCCTTCGGCGCGCATCTGCCGGGCGATGTCGGGCACGCTGAGGGTGCCGTCCACCGGCTGCCCGCCGGTCATCGCCACCGCGTCGTTGTAGAGGATCTTGTAGGTGATGTTGACGCCGGCGGCGATCGACTGGCGGATCGCCAGCGAGCCGCTGTGGAAATAGGTGCCGTCGCCCAGGTTCTGGAACACGTGCGGAGTGTCGGTGAACGGCGCCTGCCCGGCCCAGGTGACGCCTTCGCCGCCCATGTGGGTGAAGGTGTCGGTGGCGCGGTCCATCCACGTCACCATGTAGTGGCAGCCGATGCCGCCGAGCGCGCGCGACCCCTCCGGCACCACCGTGGAGGTGTTGTGCGGGCAGCCGGAGCAGTAGTGCGGCACGCGCGGGAAGTTGGCGCGCGGCAGCGCCATCTCCGCTTCCTTGGCCTCCATCCAGCGCAGCCGCTGCTCGATCGATTCGGTGTTCACCGCAGCGGACTGCGGCAGGCGCAGGATGCGCTTGCCGATCACCCCGGCGATGGTGGCCGGGGTCAGTTCGCCGGTGGACGGCAGGATCCAGTCGCCGGCCTCGTCGTACTTGCCGACGATGCTCGGGCGCGGGCCGGCGCTGGCCGGCCAGTTGTAGAACTGTTCCTTCATCTGTCGCTCGATGAAGGCCTTCTTCTCCTCCACCACCACGATGTCCTGCAGCCCTTGCGCGAACGCGGCGATGCCCAGCGGTTCCAGCGGCCAGGTCATGCCGACCTTGTACACGCGGATCCCGATGCGCGCGCAGGCGTCCGCGTCCAGGCCCAGGTACTCCAGCGCCTGCAGCACGTCCAGGTAGCTCTTGCCGGTGGTGACGATGCCCAGCCGCGCCTGCGGCGCGTCCATCACCGTGCGGTCGATGCCGTTGGCGCGGGCGAAGGCCTGCGCGGCGCGCACCGCGTAGCGATGCAGGCGCATCTCCTGGTCCAGCGGCGGATCCGGCCAGCGGATGTTGAGCCCGCCCGGCGGCAATTCGAAATCCTCCGGCAGCACGATCTGCCGCGCGAACGGATCCACCTCCACCGAGGCCGAGGACTCCACCGTCTCGGCGATGGTCTTGAAGCCGATCCAGCGTCCGGTATAGCGGCTCATCGCCCAGCCGAGCAGGCCCAGGTCGAGGATGTCCTGCACCCCGGCCGGGTTCAGCACCGGCATCATCGCGCTGACGAATTCCTCTTCCGAGCCGTGCGGCAGGGTCGAACTGCGGCAGGCGTGGTCGTCGGCGGCCAGCGCCAGCACGCCGCCGTGGCGCGCGGTGCCGGCGGCATTGCCGTGCTTGAACACGTCGCCGCAGCGGTCCACGCCCGGGCCCTTGCCGTACCACATCGCGTACACGCCATCCACGCGCGCGCCGGGGAACAGGTTGGTCTGCTGCGTGCCCCAGACCATGGTCGCGCCCAGGTCCTCGTTGAGGCCGGGCTGGAATTTCACATTGGCCGCGTCCAGGTGCTTGCGCGCGCGCCACAGTTCCAGGTCGAAGCCGCCCAGCGGGCTGCCGCGGTAGCCGCTGACGAAACCGCCGGTGTTCCGCCCGGCGGCGCGATCGCGCAACTGCTGCATCAGCGGCAGGCGCACCAGCGCCTGCACCCCGGACAGGTAGATGCGGCCGTCGGTGCGGGTGTACTTGTCTTCCAGCGTGTAGCCGCTATCCACGCCAGCGGCGGTCGCTGCGGCAGGGGAGGACGACGGACGCGGATCGGCGATGCGGTTCATGGCTTGCCCGGAAATGGAAGGCTGGCGCGTACGCGGCGTGCCGCACACGATCGGTCGATTGTATCAGCGGCGTTTTTGCGCCCGCCCCTCGCTCCCGGCGGGCGACCCGGTTAGGATGCGGCTGGGGGAGGGGACCACCTCCGAGGGGTTGTCAGCAGTGAACGCACACAAATACGCATTGGCTGCGCTCCTGGCCTGGATGAGCGCGTCCGCGATCGATGCGCACGCGCAGGCCTTGCCGGCGCCGAAGGAGTTCTACTTCGACCAGGACCGCGCCACCACGCGCCCGGTGACGGCGCTCGCCGGCAGCGGCGACGCGCTGGTCGACCGCCTGGCCAGCACGGTGCAGCGCGATCCCAACGCCGCCGAGGCGCGCGCGCAACTGGCCGCGATCGCCATGGCCGGCGGCCGCCGCGAACTGGGCGAGGAGCTGTACCAGGCGGCGTTGCGCACGCTGACCGCCGGCGCGCAGCGCCGCCAGGTCGAATGGAACTACGGCTGGGACCTGTTGCGCGCCGGCGACCCGGCGCGCGCGCTTGCGCAATGGAGCGCGCTGGTCAACGGCCGCCCGGCGGCGCCGGACTGGCTGCCGCCGACCCTGGCGCTGGTGCTGTGGCGGCTCGACCGCAAGGACGAGGCGGTGAAGTGGTACGCCGCCGCGGTGCGCACCTGGCCGGATCAGTGGGGCCCGGGCGCCGATTTCGCCAAGCTGCTGCCGGCCTGGCGCGACGACGAACGCGCGACCCTGGCCGAGGTGCAGGCCGCGTGGCACGCCAAGCCGCCCGTGTGGCCTTGAGCCAGCGGCGCCGGTAGCGCTGCGATGGTGTCGATGGAGTTTCGTCGCTTCTGTCGCGGCTGAAGCCGCTCTACAGGGAGCGTGGCGCGGGGAGCGGAGCGTCAGGCGCGACGCCGGCGCCGCCTTGCAGTGCGCGCGTCACCGGTGCCGCCCGGCCGCACAGCGCATGCGATGATGCCTGCGTTTCCGCCAGACCCGTTGTATCGATGGCTTTCGACGCGTTCGCCCTGATGCTGGCCATGTTGTTGTTCGGCAAGCTGTTCGCGCAGTTGCGCGCGCTGCCGGCCAACACGCCCGAGGCGCTCAACGGCATGGTGCTGTACCTGTGCCTGCCGGCCTCGGTGCTGATCTACGTGCCGCGCCTGCACTTGGACCTGGCCCTGCTCGGGCTGATGCTGACCCCGTGGCTGCTGGCCGGCGCCAGCGTGCTCGCGGCGCTGGTCCTGCGCCGGCCGTTGCGCCTGCGCCGCGACCAGTACGCGGTGCTGGTGCTGTGCGTGGCGCTGAGCAATTCCAGCTTCATCGGCTATCCGATGGTGCGCGCCCTGCTCGGCGAGGCGGCGTTGCCGTATGCGGTGGTCTACGACCAGTTCGGCACCTTCCTGCTGCTGTCCAGCGTCGGGCTGTACGTGCTGGCGCGCTACAGCGGCGAAGCCCCGCCGTCGCCGCGGCAGACGCTGCTGCGCATGGCGCGCTTCCCGCCGCTGTGGGCGCTGGTGTTCGCGCTGACGCTGATGCCGGCGCAGCCGCCGGCGTGGATCGCCTCGGGCCTGCAGCGCCTGGCCGATGCGATGCTGCCGCTGGTGATGCTGGCGGTGGGCTTCTCGCTCCAGCTGCGGCTGCCGCGCGATGAGCTCAAACCGCTCGCCGCCGGCCTGCTGCTGAAGCTGCTGCTGTTGCCGGCGCTGGCCTGGCCGTTGTCGTGGGCGCTGGGCCTGCGCGGCCAGATGCTGCAGGCCAACGTGCTCGAATCGGCGATGCCGACGATGATCACCGCGGCGATGCTGGCGATCTCGCACCGCCTGGCGCCGCGGCTGGCGGCGGCGCTGGTCGGCTACGGCATTCTGCTGTCGCTGGCCACGCTGCCGGCCTGGGCCTGGCTGTTGCGGACGACGCTGGGGTAGCGCGGCGCATCGCCGTGGGCGCGCCGCCGCCGCGCCGTCACCGGCGCCGGCAGGCGTTGGAAGCGCTGACGCCCAGGCCTGGCGCGTTCCTCGCTCAATCCGCCGGCACCGTGCGTTCGCGCGCCCACGCGCGCAACGCCTGCACCTGCTCGGCCATCATCACCGACAGCGGCCGCGTGTTGCGCACCTCCTGCATCAGCAACTCGGTGTCCAGCGGGCGGTTCTCGGCGTGCGCCGCGTACAGGCCGGAGACGATGGCCTGCTCGATCTCGGCGCCGGAAAAGCCGTCCGCGGCCGCGGCCAGCGCCGGCAAGGCGAAGTCCTCCTCGCGCAGCTTGCGCCGCGCCAGGTGCAGGCGCAGCAACTCCACCCGGGTGTTGGCGTCGGGCAGGTCGACGAAGAAGATCTCGTCGAAGCGGCCCTTGCGCAGCAGTTCCGCCGGCAGCTCGTGCACCTGGTTGGCGGTGGCGACGATGAACACGCCGCCGGCGCCGGCCTGGGCGCCGCGCTCGGCCATCCAGGTCAGCAGATAGCCGAGCACGCGCCGCGACACGCCACCGTCCTCGCCACCGCTGGCCAGGCCCTTCTCGATCTCGTCGATCCACAGCACGCAGGGCGCCAGCTGTTCGGCGGCGGCCAACGCGGTGCGCAGGTTCTTCTCGGTCTCGCCGTGGTACTTGTCGTACAGCGAACCGAAGTCCAGGCGCAGCAGCGGCACGCCGAAGCCGGCGGCGGTGGCCTTGGCCAGCATCGACTTGCCGCAGCCCTGCACGCCCAGCAGCAGCACGCCCTTGGGCGGATCCAGGCCGGGCGGGGCATTGCCGGCGAACGCCGGGCGGCGCTGCTCGATCCAGCGCTTGAGCCGGTGCGCGCCGGCCACGTCGGCGAAGCGGGTGGCGTCGTACTCGTAGTGCAGGTGGCCGCTGCGGTTGAGCAAGTCGAACTTGAGCCGCGCCAGTTGCGGCAGGTCGGCGGCGTTGAGCGCGCCGTCGGCGTAGATCAGCTGGCGGGCGATGCGCCGCGCATCGATCAGGCTCAGGCCCTGCAGGTTGCGCACCACCTGCTTGACCGCCTCGCCCTCCACCTCGACCCGGCGCCCGCCGAACTCGCGCGCGTAGCCGGCCGCTTCCTCCTGCACCATCTTCAGCAAGGCGTTGGCGTCGGGCAGGCGCGGGTTGAAGCGGGTGGACAGCGCTTCCAGCTCCGGCGGCAGCTCGACCTTGGCGCCGATCAGCACCAGCACGTGCGGCTGGCAATGGCGGCGCTCGACGATGTCGCGCAGCAGGCGCTGGTGGCTGGCGTAGCCCAGGTAGGGCACCACGTCCAGCAGCAGGTAGATGCCGCGCTGGTCGGCCTGCTTGATCGCCTGCAGCACCGCGCTGGCGTCCGGCGGGCCGGACGGCTCGTCCTCGCGGTCCAGGTCGATGCGGCGCAGGCCCTCGGTGATCGACCAGCGGTGCAGGGCGCGCCAGACCTGCATCAGCGCCTGCCGGAACAGCGCCACGATGCGCGCCTCTTCCTGGGTCTCGATGACGATCAGCGGCGTGTTGGCGCGGATCAGCGCGGTCAGGTCCTGCAGCTCGCTCATGGGCGGTCCGTTGCCGTGGGGCCGCCACGATAGCAAGCGCCGGCCGGCTTGCCACGCCTTGACTACCGGCCAACGGGGGGCCGGTGTACGCTGCGGCCTCTTCCCCGGAAGCGAGGCGCGCATGAAGACGATCCTGGTGGCCGGCTCCAAGGGCGGGGTGGGCAAGACCACCGTCGCCACGCACCTGGCCGCGCACTACGCGCTGGCCGGCAAGCGCACGGTCATCGCCGATGCCGATCCGCAGGGGTCCTCGACGCGCTGGGCCGAACGCCGCGCCGGCCTGGACAGCGCGGTGCTGCCGATCGACGCCAGCCGCAAGCGCAACTGGCGCGCGGCCCTGCCCGACGACGCGCAGCGGGTGATCGTCGATGCCGCCGCCGGCGCCATGGCCGAGGATCTGGCCCATTTCCTGGACGAGGCCGACGCGGTGGTGGTCCCGGTGATGCCCTCGGCGCTGGACATCGAGGCCACCGTCGGCTTCCTCAACACCCTGGCCAAGGTGCCGCGGGTGCACCAGCGCAAGCTGCCGGTGGGGCTGGTGATCAACCGCAGCAAGCCCTGGACCCACGCCACCCAGCAGGCGCTGGAGATGCTCGGCGGCTGGCCGTACCCGGTGGTGGCGCAGTTGCGCGACAGCCAGGCCTACGTGGTGCTGGTCGGCCTCGGCCGCAGCCTGTTCGACTACCGCTCCGCCCAGGTCCGCGATCACCAGCAGGACTGGGAACCTCTGCTCAAGTGGCTCAAGAAGGCCTGACCGATGACGATCGTGTTGCGAGAAGTGATCCTGCTGCGCCATGCCCACGCCGAACCGGCCGACACCGGCCAGGCCGATTTCGACCGGCCGCTGTCCCCGCACGGCCTGGCCGAGGCCGAGGCCGCCGGGCGCTGGCTGGTGGAGCAGCGGCTGGTGCCCGACCGCGTGCTGTGTTCGCCGGCGCGGCGCGCGCGCGAGACCCTGGAAGCGGTGCTGGGCCTGACCGGCTATGCCGAGCAGCGCCTGGAGCCGCGGGTCTACGAGGCCACCTCCGGGACCTTGGCCGCGCTGCTGGACGAGCACCGCGACGTCGAGCGCCTGCTGCTGGTCGGCCACAACCCCGGCCTGGAGCAACTGGCGGCGCTGATGCACAGCGGCCAGTCCGGCGACTACCGCGGCATGCCCACCGCCAGCGTGGCGGTGCTGACCGTGCCGCAGGAGGCGGCGATCGAACCGGGCGTGGCCCGGCTGACCGCCTTCTGGTGGCCCTGAACGCACCGCGCCGGCGCCTGCGTCCGGCGCTGTGCATGGCGCTGCTGTCGGCATGGCTGCTGCCGCTGTGCGGCAGCGCGCAGGCGCCGCCGCTGGCGCCCGGCCAACACCTGTTCGATCCGGCGCAGTCGCGTTTCGGCTTCGAGATCCGCACCCGTTTCGGACAGCGCATCGAAGGCTTCTTCCCGCGCTACGAGGGCACCGTGCAGGTGCTGCCCGACGGCCGCCACCTGGTGCGCCTGCGGCTGTTCACCGCGTACGTGGAAATCCCCGGCAAGCCGCGCTATACCGGCTGGATGCGCGGCGAGGACTTCTTCGACGCGCCGCGCTACCCCACCGTGTCCTTCGACTCGCAGCCGATCGCCCCGCAGGTGATCGACAAGGGCGGCCCGGTGCCCGGCACCCTGACCATTCGCGGCGTCAGCCACCCCGAGGTGCTGACCGTCATGCCGGCCGCATGCGGCCGCCCAGGCTATGATTGCGATGTCATCAGCCGCGGTACGGTATTGCGTGGACGTTACGGAATGGACAAGTGGGATCTGGCCTTGAGCGACCGGGTCACGTTCGTGCTGCGCGCGAGGTTGACGGAAGCGGGCGCTCCGTGACCGTCCTGCTGCGGGTTCTGGTGCTGGCGGCGCTGCTGCTCGGCAGCGGTTGCGCGAGCCTGTCGCAGGCCCAGCACGGCCGCGCCGTGGCGATCGCCGAGGCCGCACGCGACAGCCGCGTCGACTGCGCCCAAGCCGACCATTGCGCGCTGGCCTCGCCGTTGCGCGGGCTGGCCGGCAAGGCCTTCGCCGCGTCCACCGACGCCGACCCGCACCACTACGCGACGATCCTGGACCATGGCGAGGAAGCGCTGGTGGCGCGGATCAACCTGATCCGCAGCGCCAGCCGCAGCATCGACCTGCAGACCTACATCTTCGACAAGGACGACAGCGCGCGGCTGGTGATGGACGAACTGCTGGCCGCGGCGCGGCGCGGGGTCCAGGTGCGGGTGCTGATCGACCAACTCTCGGCGATCTCCGACCTGCAGATCCTCGGCGCCCTGGCCGGCGCGCACCAGAATTTCTCGCTGCGCATCTACAACCCCACCTTCGGCCTGGCCAAGCCCAACTACCTGCACTACGCCGCCAGCGTGCTGTGCTGCTTCCGCCGCTTCAACCAGCGCATGCACAACAAGTTGCTGGTGATCGACGATGCGATCGGCGTGGTCGGCGGACGCAACTACCAGGACGACTATTACGACTGGGACGCCGAATACAACTTCCGCGACCGCGACGTGCTGGTCGCCGGCCCGGTGGCGCGGTCGATGGCCGCCAACTTCGACGCCTACTGGGCGGCGCGGCGCAGTGTGCCGGTGGCGCGGCTCAACGACGTCGGCAAGCTGCTGCTGCGCGACGGCGTGCCGGCGATGCCGCCGGCGCAGTTCCTGCGCCCCGAGCGGGTCCAGCGGGTCAGCGAGGAAGCCGCCGACCCGGCCTTTGTCGCCGATGCGTTCGTGCTGCCGGCGCTGCCGGTGCGGCATGTGGACTACGTCGCCGACCTGCCGCAGAAGCATCGCCGCGAGCACGGCCCCAAGGCGATCTCGACCGCGCCCAAGCTGGACAAGCTGATCGCCGGAGCCAAGCAGGAAATCATCCTGCAGACGCCGTACCTGGTGCTGTCGGACCCGGCGCAGGACATCTTCCGCGACCTGCGCAAGCGCGCGCAGCCGCCCAAGGTGATCGTGGCCACCAACAGCCTGGCCGCCACCGACAACCCGGTGGTGTATGCGCTGTCGTACAAGTACAAGCGCCGCAACCTGCGCGAGCTGGGCTTCGACATCTACGAGTACAAGCCGTTCCCGCTGGACGCGCCGGTGAACTACGCCAACCTGCTGCCGGCGCCGCCGCTGCAGGGCGAGGTGCCGGGAGACGGGGGCGAGGCCCGCGACGCCGCCGGGGGCGGGCGCAACGCGCTGCTGGGCGGCAGCGCCGCCGGGCGCAGTTCGCTGCTCGGCAGCGGCAGCGGCGGGCCGTCCGGCAACCGCGCCGACGGCAGCGAGGTCGAACGCCGCGTGCTGCGCACCGAGACCCGTCCGTCCTACCTGAGCCGGCGCATCGCCAACCGGCCGCTGCCGGTGACCCGCGACGGCGCGCGCATGGGCCTGCACGCCAAGTCGCTGGTGGTGGACCGCCGCGTCGGCGTGATCGGCACCCACAACTTCGATCCGCGCAGCGAGACCTACAACACCGAGGGCGCGGTGATCGTCGACGATCCGGCGTTCGCGCAGGCGCTGGCGGCCAGCATCGGCCGCGACATCGAGCCGGAGAATTCCTGGGTGGTGGCGCCGCGGGTCAAGCCGCCGGTGCTGTCGGGCCTGAACTACAGCATGGGCAAGGTCTCCGAGGCGCTGCCGGTGCTGGATTTCTGGCCCTGGCGCTACGCCACCGACTACGACTTCCAGCCCGGCCCGGACTGCCCGGAGCCGCTGACCCGGCGCGATCCGGGCTTCCACCGCTGCTACACCGCGGTCGGCGACTTCCCCGAGGTCAACGTCGGGCCGAAGTGGCTGCTGGTGCGGATGCTGACGGCGTTCGGTTCGGGGTTGGTGCCGATTCTTTGAAGGGCTGGGAGTGGGGAGTCGGGATTGGGGATTCGTAAACGCGGATCCCTGGGACCGGAGGCCTCGTCCTGGCGCGATAATGTCAGCGCCGGGGATGCCGCTCTTGCGGCTCCTGGCTTCTCAGCAGCCGAATGGCTGCTCATCCCCAATCCCGACTCCCCAATCCCGGCCCTCCCATGTCCTTCCGCGACCCCGTCGATCTCGATGCTCTCAACGCCGCCTCCCGCGACACCCTGATCGCGCATCTGGGCATCGTCTTCACCGAGGCCGGACCGGACTGGCTGCGCGCGACCATGCCGGTCGATGCGCGCACGCTGCAGCCGTACGGGCTGCTGCACGGGGGCGCCTCGGTGGTGCTGGCCGAGACCCTGGGCAGCAGCGCCGGCAACCTGTGCGCGGAACCGGGCCGGATCTGCGTGGGGCTGGAGATCAACGCCAACCATCTGCGCGCCGCGCGCAGCGGCACGGTCACCGGCACCGCGCGGCCGCTGCACGTGGGCCGCGCCACCCAGGTCTGGGAGATCCGCATCGAGGACGCGGCCGGCAAGCCGGTCTGCGTGTCGCGGCTGACCCTGGCGGTGATCGACCGCGCCTAGGGCGTGTCACCACGCCCCGAGCAACGCGCGCCGCCGGCGCGCGGACACCTGGCGCGGACGCGCGCCGGTCGATGAATCGCCGATATGCCCAGGACGGTCCGTTGCCGCGGCCGCGCCGCAAACCGTCTTCATGCTGACACAATAGCCAGCTTCTCCCCCGGCTTCCGGTACCCTTGTCCGAATGAGCGAGTTCTCCCCACCCGCCACGCGCCGACACGGTGGGGCGCTGCGCTGGGTTCGTTACGGCTACCGTGTGCCGCTGCTGGCCTTGCATGTGCTGTTTTCGCTGCCGTTCCTGCTGGTGTGCATGGCGCTGTCGCCCGGCCGCGCCGGCACCGAATCCTTCGGCGACCGCGTGGTCTGCTGGTGGTCGACCTGGCTGTTGCGCATCTTCGGCCTGCGCGTGCGCCGCATCGGCACGCCGCTGCCCAACCCGGTCCTGTTCGTCGCCAATCACGTCAGTTGGATCGACATCGTGATGCTGCACAGCCAGCGCATGATGGGCTTCGTCGCCAAGCGCGAGATCGCCGGCTGGCCGCTGGTCGGCTGGCTGGCCGCGCGCGGGCAGACCATCTTCCACCAGCGCGGCAGCACCGAATCGCTGGGGGGCGTATTGCAGGCGATGCTGGAACGGTTGCGCTCGGGGCGCTCGGTCGGCGTGTTCCCGGAAGGCCGTACCCGTGGCGGCCACGACGTCGGCCCGTTCCATGCGCGCATCTTCCAGGCCGCGGTGGAGGCCGAGGTGGCGGTGCAGCCGGTGGCGCTGCGCTATGGCGCCGGCGGAGCGGCGCAGACCGTCGTCGCGTTCGGCCCGCACGAGAGCTTCTTCGCCAATTTCCTGCGCCTGCTCGGCGAGCCCGGCGCGGTGGCCGAAGTGCATTTCCTCGAGCCGATCCGGCTGCAGGACGTGGAAGGGCGCCGGCGCATCGCCGAGATCTCGCGCGCGCGCATCGTCGCGGCGATGGCGCAGCGCTGACCATGGAACGCTGCGGCGCGGACGATTTGACGCATTGCTCCAATCGCCTGGCGCAAGCTCGCGGGCGATGATGAACGCCGCCGATTACTCCCCCCCGCGGTGGCTGCGCAACCCGCATCTGCAATCGGTGCTGGGTTCCAGCGTGTTGCGCGTGCGCCGCGGCGAACAGCTGCTCGCCGCCAGCGGGGCGACCACCACCTCGCACATCCTCGATGGCGGCGACGGCGTGCGCCTGCAGGGCTGGCTGAGCGTGCCGGCCGGGGCCGAGCCGCGCGGGACCGTGCTGCTGTTGCACGGCTGGGAGGGCAGCGCCGACTCCAGCTACATGCGCCTGACCGCCGCGCAGATGCTGGCGCGCGGCTACCAGGTGTTCCGGCTCAACTTCCGCGACCACGGCGGCACCCACCACCTCAACGTCGACCTGTTCCATTCCGATCGCCTGGACGAGGTGGTCAACGCCGCCGGCGACCTGTGGCGGCGCTTCCCGGCCCCGACCCTGCTGGCCGCCGGTTATTCGCTCGGCGGCAACTTCGCGCTGCGCCTGGCCATGCGCGCGCCTGCCGCCGGCCTGCCGCTGCGCCACGTGGCCGCGGTGTGCCCGCTGCTGGATCCGGCCACTACCATGCAGCGGATCGAGAACGGCCCGCAGTTCTACGACTGGTACTTCCGCCGCAAGTGGCGCGAGTCGCTGCTGCGCAAGCGCGAACTGTTCCCCGACCGGCACGGCTACGACGACGCCACCCTGGCCCTGGACATGCGCGAGCTGATGGGCTGGCTAGCGCAACGGCATGCCGGCTTCGCCAGCCTGGAAGCCTACTTCGACAGCTACTCGATCGCCGGCGACCGCCTGCTGGGCCTGACCGTGCCGGCCGACATCCTGATGGCCGAGGACGACCCGGTGATCCCGCTGGACGATTTCCGCAGCTGGCGCCTGCCGCCGCCGGCGCGGCTGGAGATCGCGCGTTGGGGCGGGCATTGCGGCTTCATCGAGAACGCGCGCGGCGACGGCTTCGCCGAGCGCTGGGTGGCCGAGCGCCTCACCGAAGGCCTGACGGACTGATCCTGACGGACGGATCGGGCGCGCTGGCCAGGCGATGACCCTGCCCCGGCGCCGGGCCGTACCCGATTGCGCTTGCGCCCCGCTGGCGCGCCGCGTCTCTCCCGGCAGGCACGGCCGGTGCCGGCCCGGGCGGCGAGAGCGTCCCGCTACAATGCCGGTTTGCCCCGAGCCGGACCCTCCATGCAAGAGCACATTCTCGACGCCCTGCGCCGCCAGGCCAACGCCGATGCCCTGCGCATCGCCCAGGACTGGGTGGCCGACGCCGCCGACGACGCGCAGGCGCACCGGTGGCTGGCGCTGGCGCAGCAGCAGAACGGCGCCGCCGCCGCCGCGCTGGCCAGCATCGACCAGGCCATCGCGCTGGCGCCGGAAGACGCCGGCCTGCACCTGCTGCGCGCCGGCATGCTGCTTGGCGCCAACGACCTGGCCCAGGCCGAGGACGCCCTGGCGCGCACCGCCGCGCTGGATCCGAACCAGTTCCTGGCCTACGTGATGCGCGCCCATCTGGCGCTGGGCCGCGGCGATCTGGACGAGGTGGAGCGGCTCAGCCGCACCGCCGCGCGGCTGGATCCGGAGCATCCGCAACTGCTGGGCCTGGACGGCATGCTGGCGCTGCGTCGCGGCGACGCCGATCGCGCGCTGGCGCTGCTGTCGCAGGCCAGCAAGGCGCTGCCCGACGATCCGCGGCTGCTGTACGCGCTGGGCTTCGCCTACCTGGAGAAGCAGCACCTGGCCTTCGCCGAGACCGCGTTCCGCCGCGTCGCCGCGCTGACCTCCGGCACCAGCGCGCTGATGGCGCTGGTCGCGCAGTTGGCGCATCGCCAGGGCCGCCTCGACGACGCGATCGCGGCGCTGGACACGGTGCTGGCCGATCCGGTCAGCGACACCGCCGGCATGCGCCGCCTGGCCGGCGAATACGCGCTGCAGGCCGGGCGCCCGGACGTCGCGCTGGAGCACCTGCGGCGCGCGCTGGGCGTGGCCCCGGCCGACCGCCGCACCCTGCACGCGGCGCTGATCGCCTGGCAGCGGTTGGGCGCGGTCGACGACGCCCGCGCCACCCTGGAGGCGGCGTTGGCCACCACGTCCGACGCGCACGAACTGTGGCTGGCGCGGCTGGCGCTGGAACCGATCGGCGGCGCCGAGGCGCGCGCGCTGATCGCGCGCTGGCAGGCGGCGATGCCCGAGCACGTGCCGGCGCTGGAGGCGCAGTTGCGGGTGCACGACATGGCCGACGAACGCGATCAGGCCGAAGCGGTGGCGCAGCGCATCGTGGCGCTGGAGCCGGGTCGCCTCAGCGGCGAGGAACGCATCGTCGAGGCACTGCTGGAGCGCGGCGAGCACGACGCGGCGATCGACCACGTGCGCGGGCTGATGCTGCGCCTGCCCGAGAACGAACAGACCCGCGTGCGGCCCTGGCTGGCGGCGGTGCAGGATGCCGCCGGGCGTCCGCACGAGGCGCTGGCGACCTGGCTGACCTTCCAGCAGGAGCAACTGCCGCACCTGCTGCCGCTGCCGCCGCTGGGCCAGGCGCCCGCGCAGTGGCCGCCGCTGGGCGAGATCGACCCGCAGGCGCGCGCGCGGCCGCTGTTCGTGTGGGGCGCGCCGGGCAGCGGCGTGGAGCGGCTGATCGCGGTGCTGGGCGCCTCCAGCCAGGTGCTGCGCAGCGACCGCTTCGGCACCCAGCCGCCCACCGACGGCTTCCAGCGCTACCGCACCATCGCGCAGTTGGACGGCGGCGAACTCGACGGCGCGGCGCTGCTCGCCGAGTGGCGCGCGCAGTTGCCGGCGCGCGGCATCGACGATGGCAACATCGTCGACTGGCTGCTGTGGTGGGACAACGCGCTGCTGCGCGCGCTGCGCCCGCACCTGCCCGAAGGCCGGTTGCTGATCGCCCTGCGCGACCCGCGCGACATGTTGCTGGACTGGCTCGCCAACGGCGCGCCGGCGCCGCTGGGGCTGGCCTCGCCGGAGGCCGGCGCGCAGTGGCTGGCGGCGCTGCTGGCGCAGGTCGCCGACCTGCACGAGCACGAGTTGTATCCGCACCGGCTGCTGCGCCTGGACGGGATCGAGGCCGACCCGGCGGCGGTGGCCGCGGCGCTGGAGCAGGCGTTCGGGGTTCCGTTCCCGACCGTGCCCACGCTCGGCCCGCCGCGCCTGCCGGCCGGTCACTGGCGCGCCTACGCGGCGCCGCTGGCGGCCGCGTTCGCCCTGCTCACGCCGGTCGCCGTGCGGCTTGGCTACGCTGAAACCTGATCCCCCCAAGGAGCATTCCGCATGCGTCTTCGCAGTGACAGCATCCAGCCCGGCAAGCCGATCCCCGCGACCTACGCGATGGGCCAGGCCGACGGCTTCGCCGCCAACCGCAACCCGCACCTGGCCTGGGACGCGGTGCCGGCCGGCACCGCCTCGTTCGTGCTGCTGTGCATCGACCCGGACGTGCCGACCGTGGCCGAGATGGTCGGCCGCGACGACGTGCAGATCCCGGTCGAGCAGCCGCGCACCAATTTCGTGCATTGGGCTGCCGTTGAGATTCCGGCCGACGTGCGCGCCATCGCCGAGGGCAGCGCCAGCGATGGCGTGGTCGCCAAGGGCAAGCGCCAGCCGCCCGGCCTGCCCGGCGCGCGGCAGGGGTTGAACAGCTACACCGACTGGTTCGCCGGCGACGCCCAGATGGGCGGCGACTACTACGGTTACGACGGCCCGTACCCGCCGGCCAACGACCTGCGCGTGCACCGCTACTTCTTCCGCCTGTTCGCGCTGGACGTGGCCACGCTGGACCTGCCGGCGCGCTTCACCGCCGCCGACGCGCTGCGCGCGATGCAGGGCCACGTGCTGGGCGAGGCCAGTTTGTATGGCACCTACAGCCTGAATCCGGCGCTGGCGTAAGCCTGCTCATCTGGCACAAGGAAGACGCCGCGGCGCGCATCAGCCCCTCTCCCGCCGGGAGAGGGGTTGGGGTGAGGGTCCGGCGCGAAAGCGTCTCGCGGAGTTTGGGCGCACAAGGCTTCGCCCGTCCCCACATCCGGCACTGCGCGCCACCTTCTTCCGATGGGAGAAGGTGGAGCCTCACGCCCCCGGCAGCAACAGCAGCAGCGCCACACCCAGCACGATGCGGTACACCGCGAACGCGGTGAAGCGGTGCGACTTGATGTAGCCCAGCAGCCACTTCACCACGACGAAGCCGGTCACCACCGCGGCGGCGAAGGCGATGGCGACATCGCCCCAGTCCTCGCTGCCCAGCGCGCCGTCCTTGTACAGCTCCAGGAACGAATAGCCGCTGGCCGCGAACATGGTCGGGATGCCGACCATGAACGCGAAGTCGGCCGCGGCCGAGCGCTTGCTCAGGCCCAGCAGCATCGCCAGGAAGATCGTCGCCGCCGAGCGCGAGGTGCCGGGGAACACGCCGGCCACCACCTGCGCCAGGCCCACCGCGATCGCCACCTTCCAGGTCACCGTGTCGCGCTCCGGCAGGCGCGCGGCGAAATGCTCGGCCACCAGCATCCACACGCCGCCGATCACCAACGCCCAGGCCACCGGATGCACCGTGTCCGGCAACTGCCAGCCGGCCTTGCGCACCACCAGGCCGACCACCGCGGTGACCAGGAACGCGGCGCCCAGCTTCATCACGTAGTCGCGGTTGGCGCGGTCGCCCAGGCCGGTGGCCAGCGTCCACAGCCGCTGCCGGAACACCAGGGTGGTGGCCAGGATCGCGCCGGCCTGGATCACGATGTTGAAGAAGTCCGAGCGGCGGCCGAGCCATTGCTCGGCGATCAGCAGGTGGCCGGTGCTGGAAATCGGCAGGAATTCGGTCAGGCCTTCGATGATGCCCAGCAGCAGGGCGGAAAACATGTCGCTCATGGGGGAGGAGGACTCGTGGGGGAGGGAGAGCCGGGAAAGGATAGAGCATTGTTTTGCGCACCATTTCAGTGCGCGAAATCAGAAGTGCACCGATGTGGTGCGATACAGCCGCCCTGTTGGCGTGCGTCCTTCATCAGAATCAAGGACTTGTGAATGCATCACAGTTGGCATGCCGATTGCTGTCATGCCAGCCAAGTCATTCACCAACCCGAGGTTGCATCGATGTCTGCGGAAACTATTGAGAAGCTGGTCAAGGACAACAAGGTCGAGTTCGTCGACCTGCGGTTCGTCGATATGCGCGGCGTGCAGCAGCACGTGACCTTCCCGGTCAGCATCATCGAGCCGGCGCTGTTCGAGGAAGGCAAGATGTTCGACGGCAGCTCGATCGCCGGCTGGAAGGGCATCAACGAGTCGGACATGGTCCTGCTGCCCGACGCCGACACCGCCTTCATCGACCCGTTCATGGCCGATCCGACCCTGGTGCTGACCTGCGACATCCTCGACCCGGCCACCATGCAGAGCTACGACCGCGACCCGCGCGGCGTCGCCAAGCGCGCCGAGGCCTACCTCAAGTCCAGCGGCATCGCCGACCAGGCGTTCTTCGGCCCGGAGCCGGAATTCTTCATCTTCGACGGCGTGCGCTTCGGCAACGAGATGGGCCACACCTTCTTCAAGATCGACTCGGAAGAAGCGGCCTGGAGCAGCGGCAGCAAGATCGAAGGCGGCAACAGCGGCTACCGTCCGGCGGTCAAGGGCGGGTACTTCCCGGTGCCGCCGACCGACTCGCTGCAGGACCTGCGCGCGGAGATGTGCAAGACCCTGGAGCAGGTCGGCATCGAGGTCGAAGTGCACCACCACGAGGTGGCCACCGCCGGCCAGTGCGAGATCGGCACCAAGTTCAACTCGCTGGTGAAGAAGGCCGACGAACTGATGATGATGAAGTACATCATCAAGAACGTGGCCTACCGCAACGGCAAGACCGCGACCTTCATGCCCAAGCCGATCGTCGGCGACAACGGCTCGGGCATGCACGTGCACCAGTCGCTGGCCAAGGGCGGCACCAACCTGTTCTCCGGCGACGGCTACGGCGGCCTGTCGCAGCTGGCGCTGTGGTACATCGGCGGCATCTTCAAGCACGCCAAGGCGATCAACGCCTTCACCAACTCCGGCACCAACAGCTACAAGCGCCTGGTCCCGGGCTTCGAGGCGCCGGTGATGCTGGCCTACTCGGCGCGCAACCGCTCGGCCTCGTGCCGCATTCCGTGGGTCTCCAACCCGAAGGCGCGCCGCATCGAGATCCGCTTCCCCGATCCGCTGCAGTCCGGCTACCTGACCTTCGCCGCGCTGATGATGGCCGGCCTGGACGGCATCAAGAACCAGATCGACCCGGGCGCGCCCAGCGACAAGGATCTGTACGACCTGCCGCCGGAAGAGGAGAAGAAGATCCCGCAGGTGTGCTCCAGCCTCGACCAGGCGCTGGAAGCGCTCGACGCCGACCGCGAGTTCCTCAAGGCCGGCGGCGTGTTCAGCGACGACTTCATCGATGGCTACATCGCGCTGAAGATGCAGGAAGTGACCAAGTTCCGCGCCGCAACGCACCCGCTGGAATACCAGCTGTACTACGCGAACTGAGTTCCACGCGCGGCGATGGCGAAGGTTTCCCCTCCCTCCTTCGTCATCGCCGCCACCTACTCGGCTGGGGAGCCGGGCGGGTGGTTCGCGCCCGAATCGATCGCAACAGTTGGTTGTGTCCAGGGGATGCACCACGAAAGACCGCGCTTGCGTGCCGTGGGCCACGCTCCCTCCCACGTCGCCGTCGCCGACGCACCGCGTGTGCGCCGCGCCACGGCGTGATCCGCGGCACGCACCGCGCAGCAGGACGGCGCCGCCGGGCGGCGCCGACGCCATGCAAACCGCCGGCACGCGTTCGCCAGCCGGTTCCTTCCACCAACGGGGTATGCGCATGAAACTGATCACCGCCATCATCCGGCCGTTCAAGCTCGACGAGGTCCGCGAGGCCTTGTCGCAGGCGGGCGTGTCCGGCATCACCGTCACCGAGGTCAAGGGCTTCGGTCGGCAGAAGGGCCACACCGAGCTGTACCGCGGCGCGGAGTACGTCGTCGATTTCCTGCCCAAGATCAAGATCGAGACCGTGGTGACCGACGAGCGCCTGGAGGCCGTGGTCGAGGCGATCCAGACCGCGGCCGGGACCGGCAAGATCGGCGACGGCAAGATCTTCGTCACCGCGATCGAGCAGGTCATCCGGATCCGTACCGGCGAAATCGGCGCAGATGCGCTCTAACCCCACTCTGGAGCCCTTCATGAAGACAGGTCTTTTCTCCGGGTGGAAGGCCCGGTTCTACGCGGTGTGCATGCTGATGCTGGTCAGCGCGATGGCGGCGGGCGTGCCGGTCACGGCATTCGCCCAGGCCGAGGTGACGCCGGTGCCGACGCCGGACGTGGTCACCGAACAATTGACGCCGCCGGCGGCGCCGGCCGCCGCCGCCGCGCCCGCCGCCGCCGCCGCGCCGGTGGTGGACAAGGGCGACGTCGCCTGGATGCTGACCTCCACCTTGCTGGTGCTGCTGATGGTGGTGCCGGGCCTGGCGCTGTTCTACGGCGGCATGGTCCGCGCCAAGAACGTGCTGTCGGTGCTGATCCAGGTCGGCGTGGTGTTCTCGCTGATCGCGGTGCTGTGGGTGCTGTACGGCTACAGCCTGGCGTTCGCCGACGGCGGTCCGTTCATCGGCACGCTCAGCAAGGCGCTTCTGGTTGGGGTCGATACCACCACGCTGGCCGATACCTTCTCCAAAGGCTTCAAACTGCCGGAATACGTGTTCGTCGCCTTCCAGCTGACCTTCGCCGGCATCACCGGCACGCTGATCGTCGGCGCCTTCGCCGAGCGCGTGAAGTTCGCCGCGGTGCTGCTGTTCGTCGTCATCTGGTTCACCTTCGGCTACCTGCCGCTGGCGCACATGGTGTGGGCGGCGCCGGGCTTCCTGTTCACCAAGGGCGCGCTGGACTTCGCCGGCGGCACCGTGGTGCACATCAACGCCGGTATCGCCGGTCTGGTCGGTTCCTACTTCGTCGGCAAGCGCCTTGGCTTCGGCCAGACCGCGCTCAAGCCGCACAACGTGACCCTGACCTTCGTCGGCGCTTCGCTGCTGTGGGTGGGCTGGTTCGGTTTCAACGCCGGTTCGGCGCTGGAAGCCAATGCCACTGCGGCGTTGGCCTTCCTCAACACGCTGCTGGCCACCGCCGCCGCGGTGCTGGCCTGGTCGCTGGTGGAGAAGCTGGTCAAGGGCAAGTCCTCGGCGCTGGGCGTGGCCTCGGGCATGGTCGCCGGCCTGGTCGGCATCACCCCGGCCGCCGGAACCGTGGGCCCGTTCGGCGCGATCGCCATCGGCGTGGCCGCCGGCGCGATCTGCGTGTGGGGCGTGACCGGACTGAAGAAGCTGCTCAATGCCGACGACACGCTGGACGTGTTCGGTGTGCATGGCGTCGGCGGCATCGTCGGCGCGATCCTGACCGGCGTGTTCACCGACAAGACATGGGGCGGCGCCGGTTATGCCGAAGGCGTGACCATGGGCCATCAGGTGATGGTGCAGGCCACCGGCGTCGGCGTGACCGTGGTCTGGATCGGCGTGGTCTCGGTATTGGGCTTCCTGGTCGCCAAGCTGGTGTTCGGCCTGCGCGTGTCGGAAGAAGCCGAGCGTGAAGGCCTGGACATCACCTCGCACGGCGAATCGGCCTACGAGTCCTGAGCAAGACCGGCCCGCGACCGCAGGTCGCGGGCCGGCGCGGCAATCCCGCCCGCGACCGGCTGCGCCGGTCCTGGCGGCCTGAGGCCATCGCCGGCGCTCCATGGGGCGGAACGACGGCAGTTTTCCAGCAAGCGAGGTATTCCTGCGTGGCCGCCAGCCTCGCCCGACCCCCAATTCTTTCTTGCTTCGTCGTCGGCGCCGTGCGCGCGCCGGTGGCGATGGCCGCGGCGGCAGTGGCCCGCGATGCCGGCAGACGCCGGCGCGCAGACCGGCCGCGCGGTGCGGGGCGGCCAGCGCGCGCCCCCCGCCTTTGCACTACATTGGTGCAATGTCCATGACCTCGCCTTCGCCTCCGCCTTCGCTCGACGCCCTCGGCACCCCGGTGGCCTGGGCCGATGCCGACGGCCGCCTGCTCGGCGCCAATCCGGCCTTCGCGCGCTGGCTGGGGGTCAGCGTGCGGCGCCTGCTCGACCAGCCGCTGGCCTCGCTGGAGGTGCAGGGCGATGCGCTGGCGCGGTTCCTGCGCAACGACGAGCGCGACGTGCTGCGCCTGCATCGCATGGCGCTGGCCGTGCCCGGCGAGCCGCCGCGCTTCGCCGAGGGCTGGCTGGCGCGGATGGACGACGGTGGCTGGCTGCTGGAAGCGCATCCGGTCGATGAGTTCCCCACCCTGGATCCCGCGCAGGCGCTGCCCAACGCGCTGGGCGCGGCGCTCAAGGGGTTGGCCCACGAACTGCGCAATCCGCTGGCCGGGCTCAAGGGCGCCGCGCAGTTGCTGGCGCGGCGCGCGCAGCACCGCGACGAGGACGAGCGCGAACTGATCGAGTTGATCGGCGCGGAGATCGAGCGGCTCAACAGCCTGCTCGACCAGTTGCTGTCGCCGGCGCCGGCGCGGCCGCACGCCATGCTCAACATCCATGCGGTGCTGGAGCGGGTGCTGCGCCTGGCCGAGAACGAAGGCGGCTGGTCGGTGCGCCTGCAGCGCGACTACGACCCGAGCATCCCCGAATTCCCCGGCGATGCCGACCGCCTCACCCAGGCGGCGTGGAACCTGGTGCGCAACGCGATCCAGGCCGGTGCCGCGCAGATCACCCTGCGTACCCGCGTCGAGCACGGCCAGCGCATCCGCGACCGCGTGCATGCGCGCGGCGTGCGCCTGGAGATCGTCGACGATGGCCGCGGCGTGCCGGAGGAACTGGCCGAGCACCTGTTCCTGCCGCTGGTCAGCGGCCGCGCCGAGGGCAGTGGGCTGGGCCTGGCGCTGGCCCAGCAGGTGGCGCGCGAGCACGCCGGTTCGCTGAGCTTCCGCTCCCGCCCCGGGCATACCGTCTTCACCCTGCTGCTGCCGCAGGCCGCGGCGGATCCCGACTAGGAGCATCGCGATGACCCAATCCCCGCACGGAGCGCAACGCATCTGGGTGGTCGACGACGACCGGTCGGTCCGCTTCGTGCTGTCCACCGCCCTGCGCGATGCCGGCTACAGCGTGGACGGCTTCGACAGCGCCGCCGCGGCGCTGCAGGCGCTGGCGCAGCGGCCCTCGCCGGACCTGCTGTTCACCGACGTGCGCATGCCCGGCGACGACGGCCTGGTGCTGCTGGACAAGCTCAAGGCCGCGCATCCGCAGTTGCCGGTGATCGTGATGTCCGCCTACACCGACGTGGCCAGCACCGCCGGCGCGTTCCGCGGCGGCGCGCACGAATTCCTGTCCAAGCCGTTCGACCTGGACGATGCGGTGGCGCTGGCCGCGCGCGCGCTGCCCGACGCCGGTGCCGGTGCCGGTGCCGAAGCGGCGTTGCCGGCGCCCAGCCAGGGCAGCGCCGAACTGATCGGCGACACCCCGGCGATGCGCGCGCTGTTCCGCGCCATCGGCCGCCTGGCGCAGGCGCCGCTGTCGGTGCTGATCAACGGCGAGACCGGCACCGGCAAGGAACTGGTCGCGCATGCGCTGCACAACGAATCGCCGCGCGCGCGCAAGCCGTTCGTGGCGCTCAATACCGCCGCGATCCCCGCCGAACTGCTGGAGAGCGAACTGTTCGGCCACGAGGCCGGCGCCTTCACCGGTGCGCAGCGCCGCCATATCGGCCGCTTCGAGCAGGCCGACGGCGGCACCCTGTTCCTCGACGAGATCGGCGACATGCCGCTGCCGCTGCAGACCCGACTGCTGCGCGTGCTGGCCGAGAACGAATTCTTCCGTGTCGGCGGGCGCGAACTGATCCGGGTCGACGTGCGGGTGATCGCCGCCACCCACCAGGACCTGGAAGCATTGGTCGAACAGGGCCGCTTCCGCGCCGACCTCCTGCACCGCCTGGACGTGGTGCGGTTGCAGTTGCCGCCGCTGCGCGAGCGCCGTGCCGACGTGCCGCAACTGGCCGAGAACTTCCTGGCGATGGCCGCGCGCAAGCTCGACACCCCGCCCAAGCGGCTGGCGCCGGCGGCGCTGGACGCGCTGCGCGGCTACGCCTGGCCGGGCAACGTGCGCGAACTGGAGAACGTGTGCTGGCGGCTGGCGGCGCTGGCCCCGGCCGAAATCATCGACGCCCACGACGTGGACGCGGCCTTGCTGCGCGGCAGCCGCCGCGAGCGCGCGGGCGAGGGCGGCGAATGGGACGCGCAACTGTCGGCCTGGGCGCAGCAGCGCCTGGCCGACGGCGCCGAAGGCCTGCATGCCGAAGCCCGCGAGCGCTTCGACAAGGCCTTGCTGGAAGTGGCGCTGCGCTTCACCCAGGGCCGTCGCGCCGAAGCCGCCGCGCGCCTGGGCGTGGGCCGCAACACGGTGACGCGCAAGCTGGGTCCGGGGCGGCGACGGCGCTAGGAAGCGGCACCGGGTCGCAACACGTGGCCTGGAAAGCAGCTGCTTGCTCCGATCGCGCCGCGGATGGCGCGAACCGGTAGGTGCGATGTTCAGCGCTTCGCAGCGGCCGCACGGGCCAGGCACTTCGCTTTTGTCGCAACGGAGGTCGCAGGCCGACAGTTGCGACACTCCGCATTTCCAATTCCCCATTCCCCATTCCCCATTCCCGGCCCGGTTAGACTTCCGCGCCGCCGCCGCCTTCATGAGCCGTGAACGGCCATCCCTCTAGTTTCGCTGCACAAGGAGTCAATGCCGATGCGTTATCGCTTGCATGCCATCGTGGGAACCGCGTTGCTGGTGCTGGCCGGCTGCAGCAGCACCCCGCCTGTCGCGCCGCCCCCGCCGCCGAAGGCGCCGCCGTTGCCGGTCAGCGGCACCGTGCAGCAGGCGCAGGCCGTGCTGGCGCCGGCCTCCGGTAGCCTGGTCAGCGGCAAGCTGTCGCTGGTCGCCGCGCCTGGCGGCGTGCGCATCACCGGCACCCTCGGTGGCCTGCAGCCGAGCCGTGCGTTCGCCTTCCACGTGCACGAGCGCGGCGATTGCAGCGCGGCCGATGCCAGCAGCGCCGGCGGCCACTTCAATCCGCTGGGCGCGCCGCATGGCCGCGCCAACAGCGGCCCGCACCACGCCGGCGACATGGACAACCTCATGGCCACCGCCGACGGCACCGCGCAGGTCGACGTGCTGCTGCACGGCGTGGTGCTCGGCGGTGGCGCGGCCAACGACATCGTCGGCCGCGCACTGGTCGCGCATGCCGATCCCGACGACTACCGCAGCCAGCCGGCCGGCAACGCCGGCGCGCGCGTGGCCTGCGGCGTGATCCGCGCGTTGCGCTGATCGCTCATCCGCCCGGGGCCTGCCCGGGCGTTCGGCCGCATTCCGCGGCCCCAGCAAGGAGAACCTTCATGCGTACGCTTCCCACCGTGTTGTTCCTGGCCACCACCCTCGCACTCGGCGCCTGCAAGCGCGAAGAGCCCGCCGCGGACGCCTCCACCGCGGCACCGGCGCCCGCCGCCGAGCCGGCCCCGGCCGCCGCCGAGCCCGCACCCGCCGCCGCGGCCTCCACCGCCGCCAGCGCCGCGCTGAGTCCGACCCAGGGCAACCAGGTGGCCGGCGAGGTCAAGTTCAACGTGGTCGATGGCGCGGTGCACGTCACCGGCACCATCACCGGACTCAAGCCCAACAGCGAGCACGGCTTCCACATCCACGAGTTCGGCGACTGCAGCGCGCCCGACGGCAGCAGCGCCGGCGGCCACTTCAACCCGGCCAAGACCGACCACGGCCAGGTCAGCGCCGATCCGCACCATGGCGGCGACATGCCGAACCTGAAGGCCGACGCCGAAGGCAAGGCCACCATCGACGCGGCGGTGTCCAACAACGTCAACATCGGCAAGGGCGACGGTTTCGACATTCTCAACCACGCGGTGATCGTCCACGCCGACCCGGACGACTACAAGACCCAGCCCACCGGCAACGCCGGCGGCCGCCTGGCCTGCGGTGTGATCAAGGGCGACGCGGCGGCCGCACCGGCGCAGTAAGCGGCGCGGGATGACGCCACGATGCCGGTGTCCGCGTTGCGGGCGCCGGCCCCTCCGGGGCCTTTGGAATGTGGATGTGGCTAAGCGCCGCCGAACCGAGATCCGGGAAGCGCTGATCCGGGAAGCCGCGCTGGCGCGACCGGTCGCGGCTTGAATGACGCGGCAGGCGTCGCGCGTCGCAATCAGTGACGAGCGGATTCCGCCAACCGCTGGCGGACCTGCATCAAGGCGAAGCCCAGCAGGTTCTCGCCCCGCCACGTTTTGGGCTCGGCGGCCCGCGGATCGTCCGCCGCCAGGCCGATGCCCCAGATCCGATCGACCGGGCTGGCCTCGACCAGCACCCGCTCTCCGGTCCCGAGCAGGAAGGTCCTCAGCGCAGCATGCTGGCCGAACTTGCCCATGTTGCCCTCGATCACCAACTGCAGGCGGGCGTCGCGCCAGGCGGCCTCGTCGAAACCATGGATCTCCCGTCCGATCGCCTTGGCCTCGGCGGGGTGAGCTGCGGCGAGGATCCGTGCGCAGGCTGCGTGATCGCCGAATAGCCGCGCCTTGCCGGCCATCATGTAATGCTCGGCGGTCGCATAGGACACCGAGTCGAGCACGAAGGGCGCCTGGAACCATTGGCTGAAGCAACTGCGGTCGATGGTGCCGGCCTGCTTTGGCGTATGCCCCCAGAAGTGGACGAACTCGAGGTGCTCGCCCGCCTGTCGACGTGCGCACAGCGCCTCCACGGTCAACACGGTGTGCATGGATGTCCTCGCTCAGAATGGGGCACGTTCGCACCGCCGCAACGCGACGTTGTTCGGGCCGTGCTGGGGGATGATGCGCCATGCCGGTATCCAACCGCATCCGGCGGCGCCGTAAGCGCCAAGACACGCCTTGCGCACGACGCGCCGTGGCGCTCGCAGGGCCAGCCATCGCGCCGGCCCGGGGTCGGCGCGCTCAACGGCGGGTGTCGAGCAACGTTTCGATCTGCGCATCCAGTCGCCGGCAGGCCGCCGTCGAGGCCTCGCACAGCCGGCTCGCCCGGACCTTGCGCCCGGGCATGCCGCCCGATCCGGAGCGGCTGAAGTCGGTGGACGTGGTGTAGCGGACCACGGACGGCGCCAGCGGATGCGGCGGCAGGAACACGATCCAGTTGACGACCGCGTAATCCGCCGATGCCTCGACTGCCTGCGTGGTGGACTGATACAGGTGCATGCCGGCGGGTGTCGTGGCGAGCGTGGTGGTCTTCAGCGAACGCTCCTTGGGAAGCGCGTTCGCGGCCTCGGCCACGCTGCGATAGGGCAGTGGCACCGAATCCGCTTCCCGTGCGTCGCGCGCCGATGCCTGCGCATGTGGCGGGGAAGGCGGAGTGCCAGGCGTCTCCAGCGCGAATCGGACCGGCACTTCGATCCAGCCGTTGGCGGAGGCCGGTGTCGCGCAGGCGAAACGCCACTTCCGCGCCGCCGCGAGCGCGGCCTGATCCAGGCTGGCGCTGCCGCTGCTGGCGACGAGGCGGACCTCGCTGTCGGTCCCGGGCGATTGCGGGCGCAGCGCCACGTAGGCATCGCCCTGCTGCCTGGCGGCCTTGGCCGCCGCGGGATAGGTCGGCGGATTCCTGACTTTCGAGGCGAGGTCCAGCGCGCAGGCAGGCGGCGCGTAACGAATGCTCAGCGATGCGACCGGGCGCGCCTGATCCGCGCATCGGAACGTCCACTGTTGCGCGGCCCGCCGTGCGGCGGCGTCCAACACCGCCTGGCCCGAGGAGGTGCGGACCCGCGTGTAGGAGGCGCGCCCGTCCTTGCCCACCGCGACGTCGAGGGCGACCACGCCCGCGGAGCTCGCCTGCTGCGGGAATGGGGCGGGCCAGGCGCGTTGCGACGCCGCATCCACCTGGCAGACCGCCGCCGCTGGGTCGGCCCAGGCGGGGAGGCTGATGCAGGCGCCGAGCGCGAGGAGGAGGTTGGCGATGGATGGATGCATTCGCGATGACCGAAGAGGGGAGGATGCGGCGTTCCCCTCCGCCACCGTCGACAGTGGCGGAGCGCGACGTCCGCCGAGCCGGTAGCGGCCGGCGAGCGTGAAACCTAAGCCGCGGCCAAGGCCTGCTTCGCGTCCTGCCCGCTCTCGCAATGCACGTACAGCACCGGCAGGCCGTGCGCTTCCAGCACCGCGGCCAGTTGCCGCTGGCGGGCCAGGTACTGCTCGTAGACCCGCTGCAGGCGGTCGCAGTCCTGGCGGTCGTGCGCGTAGTGCGCGCACCAGCTGGCCGGGTCGAACAGGGCCATGCGCACCTCGCCGCCGCGGTAGCGCAGCAGCGGCTCCGGCGGGGTCTGCAGCCATTCTTCCGCGTCCGGCGCCAGCAGCGCGGTCTCGATCAGCGGCCACAGCGGTGCCAGGCCCTGGTTGTCGTACTGCATCGACATCATCGCCGCCAGGTCGTTGCCGGTCAGGTAGCGCGCGTGTTCGATCTGCGCGCCGAAGGCCTGCTGCGCCAGCAAGGCGGTGTCCGGCTGCGCCATGCCCTGCGCCAGCAGCACGTCTTCCAGCGCCTCGGCCACCGGCTGCAGGGTCTGCGCCGGCCCGCTGAGCAGGAACGGCACCACGCGCAGGGCGCCGCCGCGCAGGCCGGGGTCGGCCTGGAACGGCAGCGGTACGCCGCCGTCGGCATCGCTGCCGAAGGCCAGCAGCCGCGGGCCGTCGTCGCGACCGGGCGCGCGGGTGCCGAGTTCCTCCAGGCGCCGGTGGATCGGCCAGCCCGGACGCAGCACCTCGGCCGGGTCGAAATGCGCGCCGGCCAGGCTCAGCTCCAGCTCGCGCACCGCCGGCACCAGTTGCGCCAGGTCGCGCCCGACCTTCTCGGCCAGCTCGGCGGCCTGCGCGTGCGGCAGCGCCGGATGCGCCGGTTCGCGGCCGGAGGACAGTTCCAGGGCGATCACCCCGCGGGCGTGGCTGTTGGCGAAGGCTTGGGTCATGGGATTGGCGGTTGGCCCGTGGCGGGCGCATAGCTACACTCGCTTCATTATGCCTGCGCTAACGTGCAGGCCATGTCCCCGACTCCCCTCGCGCGAGGTAATCCCATGCCAGCAGCCCGTCCCGTCGCCATTCTCGGCGGCGTCCGCATTCCGTTTTGCCGGCAGAACACGGCGTATGCGGATGTCGGGAACCTCGGCATGTCGGTGCGCACGCTGGGCGCGCTGGTCGAGCGCTACGGCCTGCACGGGCAGCAGCTGGGCGAGGTGGCGATGGGCGCGGTGATCAAGCATTCCAGCGACTGGAACCTGGGCCGCGAGGCCGCGCTGTCCTCGGGGCTGTCGCCGCTGACCCCGGGCATCACCCTGCAGCGCGCCTGCGGCACCAGCCTGGACAGCATCATCACCGTCGCCAACAAGATCGCGCTGGGGCAGATCGACTCGGGCATCGGCGGCGGTTCGGACACCACCTCCGAGGTGCCGATCGTGTACGGCAAGAAGCTGCGCGCGCGGCTGCTGGCCGCCAACCGCGCCAAGAGCACCGGCGACAAGCTGCGCGCGCTGACCCGCGGCTTCAAGTTCGCCGAGCTCAAGCCCGAGTTCCCCGGCGTGGCCGAGCCGCGCACCGGCAAGAGCATGGGCGACCACTGCGAGGACATGGCCAAGCAGTGGAACATCGGCCGCGATTCGCAGGACGCCTGGGCGGTGTCCTCGCACCATAAGCTGGCGGCCGCCTACGAGCGCGGCTTCTTCGCCGACCTGATCGCGCCGTTCCGCGGCGTGGAGCGCGACAACATCCTGCGCGCGGACACCTCGCTGGAAAAGCTGGCCACGCTGAAGCCGGCGTTCGACAAGACCAGCGGCCGCGGCACCCTGACCGCCGCCAACTCCACCCCGCTGACCGATGGCGCCGCGGCGGTGCTGCTGGCCTCGGAGGAGTGGGCGCAGGCGCACGGCCACGCGCCGATGGCCTACCTGCGCGACGCGCAGGTGGCGGCGGTGGACTTCGTGCACGGCGAAGGCCTGCTGATGGCGCCGACCATCGCCGTGCCGGAGATGCTCAAGCGGCATAACCTGAGCCTGCAGGACTTCGATATCTACGAAATCCACGAGGCCTTCGCCGCGCAGGTGCTGTGCACGCTGCGCGCCTGGGAGAGCGAGGACTACTGCCGCACCCGCCTCGGCCTGGACGCGCCGCTGGGCCAGATCGATCCGGCCAAGATCAATCCGCTGGGCTCGTCGCTGGCCACCGGCCATCCGTTCGCCGCCACCGGCGCGCGCATCGTCGCCACCGTCGCCAAGCAACTGCAGGAGCGCGGCGGCGGCCGCGCGCTGATCTCGATCTGCACCGCCGGCGGCATGGGCGTGGTGGCGATCGTCGAGCGCTGAGCGCGGCGCTGCCGGCGCGCCAGAAGTCGGTGCGCTGCGCCTGCCCGATCAGGTGGGTGATCCACGCGGCGCCGACATGCCCGCCGTGGCGTTGCGCTGCCTTAGCAGCTGCGCAAACAGGTCGCGCTCATGGGGATGGGGTCTCGCCGGACAAGGTGCTTGTCGCGGCATCGCCCTCGTCGATGCGCGGGTGTACTCGGCCGCGTCGTTGCCGGCGCGGGGTTGAAACGGCGACCGCGCTTAGCGTTTCGCCGCCGCCGCGCTACCATGCGCGCCGGCTCGCCCGCATGACGCGGGCGGGGATCGCGCAGGGGGCGCATGCCATGCAACAGGACGCTTTCAACCCGTATCAGGCGCCGGACACGGCCATCGAGGCCGCCGATATGCCGCCATTGCCCGGCCAGACGCTGTGGCGCGACGGCGAGGAATTGCTGTGTCTGCGCGACACGCCGTTCCCGCCGCATTGCGTGAAGTGCGGGGCGGCATTGCGCAGCGACGACATGAAGTCGCGCACCTTCTACTGGCACGCGCCGGGGTGGTATGCGCTGATCCTGGTGAGCATCCTGGTCTACGCGATCGCCGCGTTGATCGCGCGCAAGCGCAGCAGCCACCTGCTCGGGTTGTGCGAAACGCATCGGCGCCGGCGCACCGGCTTCATCCTGCTCACGCTCGGCGCATTCCTCGCCGGCCCGTTGCTGGGCATCGCGATCGGCGACGACCTCGGCTGGATCGTGGGGACGCTGGTGTTTCTGGTGATGCTGATCTGGGGCATGTTCGGCGCGCGCATCCTGGTGCCGCGGCGCATTGACGAGCGCTACGCGCGCTACAAGGGCGTGGCGCCGGCGTTGCTGGCGCGCCTGCCGGTGCTGCCGCGCGGCATGCGGCCCTGAGCCGACCGCCGCGGCGCGGCGCCAAGCCACAATCGGCGCGCGCCACCGCGGAACACGCACGCCAGAGCGCGCGGGTTCCGAAGCCGCCGTGCGTGGGGGCGATCTGACCTCACTGCGTCCGACCTGGATGGGCGGACGCGGTGTGGCGTGGCTGCACCGGCGGCGGCACCGACCGCCGCCAGCGAGTGCCTGGGCCGCGCGGGCGTGCCAGTGCCGCGCCCCCGCCTGGTCACTCCTGCAGGCGCGGGAACCCGTGCTCGTCGCGACGCTCAGCCAGGCCCGGCTCCGGTTCCGGCGCGAGCGGAACCACCGTGGCCACAGTCGCGGGCAACGGTTGCGCGGGCTCGCCGCGCTGCACGCGCAAGGCATTGGCATAGCAACGCTGCGCCATGGCGGTGTCGCCGGCGTCGGCATAGCCATCGCCGAACGCCTCCCAGGCCTCGGCGCCGGCGTCCAGCGCCAGCGCACGGTGCAGGAACTCCTCGGCCTGCGGCCACTGCTGTTGCTGGCGCGCCAGTCGCGCCAGTGTCAGCAGCAGCCCAGGGCTGTCCGGATGGCTCTGCAGCCAGCGCTGCGCGCTGGCGCGGCGCGAATCGTACTTCTCCACCGGCAGGCGTCCGTACAGCGCGGCCAGGCCTTCGTCCCAGCGCGTCTCCAGCGCCTGTTCGACGCTGCGCAACGCGGCATCGTCCCAATGCAGCGCTGCGGCGCGGGTCGCGTAGGCGGCGACCACCGGCGGTTCGCTGCGCAGCGACTTGGGCAGGCTTTCCCAGCGCGCGGCCAGTTCGTTGGCGTCGGCCGCTTCCTGCAGCGAGGCCGCGGCCAGGCGCGTTTCCAGCGGGCCGATCGCCTCCAGCGGCAGCGCCTGCTGCTGGCGGATCGCGCCGAGCTGCCCATAGGCCTCGCCGGCACGGCCGATGCTGGCCAGCGCCTCGGTGCGCAGCAGCAGCCCGCGCGGCGGCAGGGGTTGCGCCGCGGCCACGTCCAGCGCGTTGATCGCATCGACCGGACGCTGCTGGGCCAGGTGGCGCTCGGCCAGCAGCAGCGCGTGCGCGCTCGCGTCGCGTTCGGCCAGCCGCTGCAGGTAGGCCGTGGCGGCCTGCGCGTCGGCGCGCGCATCGGCCGCGCGCACCGCCGCGACCAGGGCGATGGCGCTGACCTCGGGATCGTCCGCGGCGGCGTTGAGCTGCTTGTCGGCGCGCGTCCACTGGCCGTTGTGCAGGGCGCCCAGGCCATCGAGCAGGCGCGCGCGCGACTGCTTGCGGCGGTGCCGGCCCCAGGCGCGGAACGGGAAGCTGAGCAGCTTCCACAGCAGTAGCAGGGCCAGGAACGCGATCACCAGCAACAGCAGCGCCTGCGGCAGCGGCGCGATGTAGTCGTTGCCGCCGGCGCGCACGATGACCTCGCCGAGGTCGCCCAACCGGTCCTGCGCCAGCCATTGCGCACCGATCACGCCCAGCGCGATCACCACCAGCAACACGATCAGGGAACGTAGCGATTTCATGGTTGGCTCCTTGCGTCACGCATGCTGCGCAACTGCTGCAGGGTGGTGCCCAGTTCGGGAATGGTCGGGCGCAGGGCGGCGTCGCGCAGGGTCTGCAGGGTCGCGCGGCGTTGCCGCAGAGGCGCCGAATCCGGCCACAGGCGTTGCAGCCAGGTGCCGGCGCGGGCCAGCGCGCTGCGGTAGCCGCGCGCATCGCCGCGTTCCAGCGCGGCACGCGCCAGGCTCAGATCCAGTTGCAGCGCGTCGCGCGCGGCGATCCGGTCCGATTGCGCGGCCAGCACGCCGCCCTGCGCGGGACGGATCTTGACCAACGGCGACAGCAGCCGCTGCCACAGCGGCGCCTGCGCCGGCTCGGGCAGCTGCGTCGGCAGCGCATCGAGGCTGTCGGCGAAGGCGTCCAGTTGCGCCGCCAGGCGCGCCTGCGGGCCGTCGCCGAGCGCGTCGAGCGCGGTGCGCTCCTGCAGCAGGACCTGGCGCAGGTTGAGATAGCGCGGATCGTCCACCCCTTCCAGCACGCCGCTGGCCAGCGTGTAGGCGCGGCGCGCGCCCTGCGTATCGCCCGCCACCTGCAGGCGCTGCTGGCCCTGGCTCAGCAGCAGTTCCACCTCGTCCAGGCGCAGCGCCTGCGCGCCATGGCGGTTGGAGTCGGCGAGCTTGGCGACGTTGTCCTCGAGCAGGGCGCTGCGTTGGCTCAGGCCGAGCATCTCGTCGCGCAGCACGCGGTTGGTGCTGGCCGCATCCTGCACCCGTTGCACGGTGGCGCGCTGGTCGCGGCGCAGCGTTTCAAGGTTCTCCTGCACGGCCTGCAGTTGCAGCTGGAGTTCCGATTGCTCGGCCAGCGCGCGCGCGTTGCGCGCCTGCCACCACGTCCAGCCGCGCCAGCCGGCCACGGCCAGCGCGGCCAGCATGGCCAGCACCAGCAGCAGCCAGATCCAGCGTGTGGAGCGGCGGGGCGTGGAGGGGATGTCGGTCATCGTCAGCAATCCTTGTCGGTCTGCGTCCCGTCGCGGCGTGGGCGACGGCCGGACGCGCGGCACCGCGGGAGCATGGCGTGAGCGGCACCGCGCCCGCAAGCCATGCGCCGGCCCGCGTTCAGCGAGGTCGCGAGCGCGTTACGGACGCCGCCGCGGCGGCGGCCAGCTGCTGTGCCAGGGGACCTTGCGCGTCGCGGATGTCGGCGAACCCCAGTTCCGCCGCCAGCGCGGCCAGTCGCGCGCTGGCGGCGACCAGCGGGCGCGCGCGCCATGCCGCGAGGACGTCGTCGGGAAGCTGCGGCACCACCAGGCGCAGGGCCTCGCCGCTGCTCAGCGCCAGCACGCCGGGCGGCGCACGGCGCACCCGCGCGATGCAGGCGGCGGACAGCGGCACCGGCAGCCGGCGGTAGACGTCGGCCCGCTGCAGCGGGGTGCCGCGCGCCTGCAACTGCGCGGCGATCAGGCCGCGGCCGCCGGGCGCGGTGACCAGGCCCACCGTGTCGCCGATGGCGGCCAGTTGCGGCAGCGCGAGCAGGCCGTCGCTGTCCATCCGCGCCGGCGTGGCGACCTCGACGATGCCGTGCCGGTGCAGCGCACGCGCCGTGCCCGCGCCGACCGCCAGCCAGCATTGCCCCGGCGCGGCCGTCAGCGGTTGCAGCGCGGCCGCGGCGCGGACCGCGGCGGGACTGCTGAAGATCACCCGTGGCGCGGCCAGCGCCGACGCCAGCGCGCTGCGCGCGGCGGCGTCGGTGCAGGCCTGCAGGCGCCACGGCGAGACGGCCAGCAGGCGCGCGCCGACCCGCGCCGCGGCGCGCCGCAGCGGCGCGTGTTCGCCCTGCGGGCGCAGCGAGATCAGGGTCCAGGCGTCGGTTGCATCTGCGCGCATGCCAGGCATTATGCGAGCCCCCACTGGCAGCACCAATGGCATCATGGCCGCCGATTCCTCCTTCGACGCGTTCCTGCAGCAGCTGCAGCGCCAGTTCGACGCGATGCCGCCGGTGGCGGCGCTGCAGGTCGCGCTGCACGGCTATGCCGCGCAGCGGCTGCGGCTGACCGCGCCGCTGGCGGCCAACATCAACGACAAGGGCAACGCCTTCGGCGGCAGCCTCGGCTCGGTGATGACCCTGGCCGGCTGGGCGCTGGTCAACTGCGAACTGCAGCGCGCCGGATTGCAGGCCGACGTCTACGTCGCCGACAGCCAGGTGCGCTACCTGGCGCCGCTGTACACCGACCTGCACGCGCAGGCCAGCGCCGATGCGGACGCCGACTGGGAGACGTTCGTGCAGACCTTCCGCCAGCGCGGGCGGGCCCGGATCGGCATCCAGGCGCAGGTCGGCCCGGCCGAAGGCGCCGCCGCGGCGACCCTCAGCGGACGCTTCGTCGCCATCGCGAAAGGGTAGGATGCGCGCACCGCTCGCGCCGCCCCGGGGATCCGCCATGCACTCGATGTTCCGCGCCCTGGCGCTGCTGCTGCTGCTGCTGGGCCTGGCCGGCGCCGCCGTGGCCGGCAGCCGCGGCCAGCAGAGCAAGCTCGACGACCTGCAGACCGCCTATGGCGCGGCGATCCGCTGGAGCGAATTCGACTCGGCGTGGGAGGCGGTGGATCCCGCCTACCGGCAGGCGCATCCGCTGACCGACCTGGAGCGGGAGCGCTATCGCCAGGTGCAGGTGTCCTCCTACAAGATCGGCCGGGTCGGCATGCTGGACGGCGACGTGGTGCGCGACATCGAACTGGGCGTGATCAACCGCAATACCCAGGCCGAGCGCATCGTCCGCTACCGCGAGCGCTGGCGCTGGGATGCGCAGGCCAAGACCTGGTGGCTGCTGGACGGCCTGCCGGACCTGTGGAACGGCCAGTAGCGCCGCCGGCCAGCTGTGCGACAATCGGCGCCCGCTTCCAGCCCCCGATTCCCGTGAACTTCGAAGAACTGCTGGCCTTCGCCGGCCGCAACCCGATGCTGGCCCTGGCCCTGGTGGGCCTGACCATCGCCCTGATCGTCACCGAGGTGGCGCGCCTGTTCCGCGGCTACAAGAGCCTGCGGCCGGCCGAACTGACCCGCCTGATCAACGCCGGCAACGCGGTGCTGGTCGACCTGTCGGCCACCGCCGATTTCGAGAAGGGCCATATCGCCGGCAGCCGCAACGCCACCGCCAGCCAGTTCGGCCCCGAGCACAAGCTGGTCGCCAACGCCAAGGCGCAGCCGGTGGTGCTGGTGTGCCGCAGCGGGACCACCGCCGACGGCGCCGCCAAGCAACTGAAGAAGGCCGGCTTCGAGCAGGTCTACGTGCTGGAGGGCGGCATCGCCGCCTGGCAGCAGGCCGAGCTGCCGCTGGTCAAGGGCCGCTGAGCCGTCCCGCCCGGCCGGCCGCCGAGTGCCGCGGCCGGCGTGTGATAATCCCGCTTCTTTCTGTTACCTGAATCCACCGGAGTCAAGAAATGTCCGACGTCACCAACAACGGCGCCGCGGCGCCGGCCGAAGCCGCGGCTGGCCCCGCTTTCACCATCGAGAAGATCTACGTCAAGGACGTGTCCTTCGAGTCGCCCAACGCGCCGGCGGTGTTCAACGACAACGTGCAGCCGGAGCTGCAGCTCAACCTCAACCAGCGCGTGCAGCGCCTGAACGAGCAGGCCTTCGAGGTGGTGCTCGCGGTGACCCTGACCTGCACCGCCGCCGGCAAGACCGCCTACGTGGCCGAAGTGCAGCAGGCCGGCGTGTTCGGCCTGGTCGGTCTCGATCCGCAGGCGGTGGACGTGCTGCTCGGCACGCAGTGCCCGAACATCCTGTTCCCGTACGTGCGCGCGCTGGTCAGCGACCTGATCCAGGCCGGCGGCTTCCCGCCGTTCTTCCTGCAGCCGATCAACTTCGAAGCGCTGTACGCCGAAACCCTGCGCCAGCGCGCGCAGCAGGACGAGACCCAGTCGCTGGCCGACTCGGAGCCGGCCGGCAACGCCTGAGCGCGTTCGCCGTTGCGCATGGGCGATAACGCCGCCAAGAAGATCGCCGTCCTCGGTGCCGGTTCCTGGGGCACCGCGCTGGCCGCGCTCGTCGCCCGGCACGGTTTCCCGACCGTGCTGTGGGGACGCGACGCCGCCGTCGCCGAGGCGATCCAGCAGCGCCACGAGAACCCGCGCTACCTGCCGCAGATCCCGCTGCCGGCGGCGCTGCAGGCCACCACCGACCTGGCGGCGGCCGTCGACGGCGCCGACTGGATCCTGGTGGTGGTGCCGTCGCACGCGTTCACCGAAACCCTGCGCCAGTTGGCGCCGCTGCGTCCGGCGCAGGCCGGCGTGGCCTGGGCGACCAAGGGCTTCGAACCCGGGTCCGGGCGCTTCCTGCACGAAGTCGCGCAGGAGATCCTGGGCGAGGGCGTGCCGCTGGCCGTGGTCACCGGGCCCTCGTTCGCCAAGGAAGTCGCGCTGGACCTGCCGACCGCGGTGACCGTGCACGGCGATGCCGCGTTCGCGCAGCAGGTCGCCGACGCGATGCACGGTCCCACCTTCCGCGCCTACACCGGCGACGACATGGTCGGCGCCGAGTTGGGCGGGGCGATGAAGAACGTGCTGGCGGTGGCCACCGGCGTGGCCGACGGCATGGAGCTGGGCCTGAACGCCCGCGCCGGCCTGATCACCCGCGGCCTCAACGAGATGCTGCGGCTGGCCGCGGCGATCGGCGCCAAGCCGGAAACCCTGATGGGCCTGGCCGGCCTCGGCGACCTGGTGCTGACCTGCACCGGCGACCTGTCGCGCAACCGCCGTCTGGGCCTGGCACTGGGCCGCGGGCAACCGCTGCAGGACGCGGTGCGCGCGATCGGCCAGGTGGTCGAGTCGGTGCAGACCGCCGACGAGGTGATGCGCCAGGCCGAGCGCCATGGCATCGACCTGCCGATCTCCAACGCGGTGCGCGCGGTGCTGCATGGCGAACTGACCCCGGCGGTGGGCCTGCAGCAGTTGCTGGCGCGCGAGCGCAAGCCGGAGTATCCGACCACGCTGTTCAGTTGAGCGGCGGCGGTCGCAGCGGAAAAGAAAAAGCCCGGCTTCGGCCGGGCTTTTTTGTGCCGCCGTGGTGCGCGATGACGGCGCAAAAAAAGAAGCCCGGTCCTGGGACCGGGCTTCGAACCGCGCGCGGCGGGAGAGAGAGACGCCGCGCGCAGCGTGACGCTGTGCTGCTTACCAGCTGAAACGCGGACCGACGAACCATTCCTTGTCGCCGTGGCGATCCATCTTCAGGTCGGCGCTGAGGCCCCAGTTCTGGTTCAACTTGGCCTGCGCGCCGAGACGGCCGTAGAACTCGCCTTCCGGGTTGACGCCGTCCTTCTTCAGGTAGTCCTCGTAACCACCCAGCGCATAGACTTCCAGGTACGGATTGAACGCGGTGCGGATTCCCGCTTCGGCGCTCCAGCCGTTGAACTTGGTGCCGTACTCCGGGTCGAAGCGGTTGTAGGCCACGCGGGTCACCAGGTCGGTGCTGGTCGCGATCTCGTGGTTGTAGCCGGCGCCAACGCGCCACTGGTCGACGCGCACATCGCCGAAGTCGGTCTTCTGGCGGTTGAAGTCGCCGAACACGCTGAAGTTCGGGTGGAACGCGTAGGAACCCTTGACGGCCCAGCCATCCGCATCACCGCCGCTGGCGTCGGTCTTAACGTAGCCGCCTTCGACATAGTTATAGGAAAGGCCTTCGGCCGCGGAAGCAGCGAACGGCAGGGTGGCAAGGAGGCCAAGAGCGAGCAGAGAGGTCTTCATAATCGGGTACCTTCGTTATTGGTTTAGTCGGCGCTGAGGCGTGGGGCCGTTCGCTGCCGATATGTAAATTATCCGTTAGCGACCCGAACTTGCCCTGAATTTAAAACTGACCAGTACATGAATTAAACGCGGGGTTCAGGAACTTTGATGCACGGCGAGATCGCGTTGCCTCTTCAATGAGACGCGCCGCAATCCACCTCTTGCTCATCCCCGAGCCCGATTCATCAACGCACTGGATCAGCGGGTGCTCAAGATGGTGTCAGGTGCTTTGGGGCAACGACGCTTGCTTTTCAGGCAGAGCCTCTTGCTTGCAGGGATGGCTCAGCTACCGGTCCCCATCTATTTATGATCCAAGGGAGGGGTGATGGGCGTCGTGCGCAATGGACAAATCTGGTGCGCACAGCCCATCTGGGCAGGCGGAGTCTGCGACAGGTGGCAAAGGTAGTGGTGGTCTAGACAGCGCTGACGATATCAATGCCCGGCTACGATATGAACAATGGGGCGCGCCAGCGGGCAGAGAAGTTCTTGCGAATGGGAGAGGAAATGGTTCTATCCGTATCGTTAGCAATCTTGGCATGCGCCGTCATCACATGCGTGAAGCCAATCGCTGCCTTCTCTAGGATTTACTTAGCCTTTGCGGCGTTGGGATGGGGAGCATTCCTTCTCATTTTCTACATGGATGCCCTGATAAGGGTGGCCGCGCGAAAAACGGGGCTGCAAAAGTCAACCGACGCGTTCAATGCTGGAATCTTGGCGTACAACGAAGCCCTGTGGGAGTGCAGGATTTCCCTGGGAATGCTGCTTTTGGCTCTCGCAATTCTTGTTTTCTTTCCGACTCACGGCAAGGCGCGGTAGATTGGTGCATTAGAGCTGCTTTTTCATGCCCGTGCCTCTGTGGGTAGGCGGCAATTGCCATATGGTTGCCGGTCAGTTGGCGCTGGCGTATATGATGGAACCCCCCGTCGGGGCACAATGCGGAGAGGTGGATGTCAGATGAACTTCTGTCGAAAGGGAGTCGCTTTGATTAGATGCGTGCTTAATCTTGCGGCTGCTGTGCTGCTGACGTCCTGCGCTCTCAGTGAGGCTGATGAAAGACATCTTGATGCGTATTACAAGTACCCTCGCCTCTGCTCCGCGGCCGACTATGTAAAGTCAATCGGCGAAGCTGAAAGAATCGACTACTTCCTTGGTTCAATGAGGGTCAAACCTCAACCGGTTTGCGTAGCAGAGCTCATTTCCCAGCAAGACACACAATTCCTCTTCAAGCTGCAAAAAGCTATTACGGATGCTGGAGAGCCCAACGATAGATTGTTGCTGATAGACGGCGTTCTGCAAAAAGCCGAGCGCGGTGAAATGGAACGAAAAGCGCTGGAGGCTCTGGATGTCGGTCGCTACTGCGTGGATCTGCCATACGAACCTGGGTTCTGCGCAAGGGTACAGACACGGCTACGTGCCATCACAGTCATTGGCGGCTGACAATACTCTCCCGTAGTGAGCGATCTGGCTCAGGCTCCGCTCTGGATCCTGGCCTCCACCGCCGACTGCTTCAACTTCGATTTCATGCTAGCTAGAGCGTGTTATGAATTCTTAAGTAGGGACGCGGCATTTCCAAACATGAGGATGGTGAACACGACGAAGTGGAGTCCTGTCAGGGTTTCTGGCAGGCGCTCCTAGTCGCGGGCCAGGCGTCGGAACCGATTGACCCAGCCGAAGCTGCGCTCCACGACCCAGCGGCGCGGAAGCAGCACGAAGCCTTTCTTGGCCTCCGGCAGCTTGACGACGTGCAGTTCGCAGCTTTCGTATGAGCAGAAGCTGGATTTGTACGATATTATCGTGCATGAATTGCTGCATCGCACGTTAGGGTGAAAATCCGGTAAGGGAGACAAGGATTCCGGTCTGCATTCAGATGTATGGAAAAAAGCTAAAAGTCGAACTGCCATTCAAGCATCATCTATTAAGGATGGAAACTGTGGATGCAAGTAGCATAGTTAGGTTCGTCTCAGTGGCACTGGCACTCCTTGTTGCTTCGTGCGCGACAACTAAAAAGACAAATTTTGCTGTAAAGAATGTATCGACGGATGCGCATAACTGCTTGGATGTCGATAGTGGGCAGCTCCAGTTTGCTTGTCATCGGCTCCATCCAGGTCAGACGACCGCAATTGCTATTCGGGAGTTCACGCCATCAGGAAAGGTGGACGGAAGCAGTTTCTCGAAAATTACGGTTGTACTGCCAAAAGAGGTGAGTGCAGGCGACGTCTTTAGCGTTCAAGGAGGTACAGCGAGCGTGTTCTACAGTCGTGGATCGAGTGCGTTTGCTGGCAAGAAAGGTTGTTACGGTGCCGCTAGTTCTGGGAAAGTTGAGATCCTGTCAGTAGGGGCGGATGCCATAGATGCCTCGATAGATGTGGCAGTCGATATGCGAAGCCCTTTGAGTTGGCCGGGTGAGTGCAAGCGCGTGCTATTGCAGAGAGATTTTCGAGCCACTTGGGCGGAGTATGAATCTCTCGGTGCGTGGGAAGGAAAACCAAAAGTTGACGATACGCCTTTCGAAGAGGCGCATCCGATAAGTAATTGACATCTTCAACATTCGAGAGAACCCGGAGCCGGGAAATTGCTCATTCTGATCAATGTCGGTCTATGAGCCTCCTCGGCGTGGGGCTGTCCTACGGTGTCATGCACCTGATTCTCGGTTATACGAACAATCCATTTGAAGTTGATGCGCGGGCGAAGGCTAGCGAGGTTCGCGCGCAAATGGATAAGCAGGAGGCGACCCATGCGGATGCGGGAAATAACATTAATCGCGCTGCTTTGCGCACCTTCCGCATGTACTTCTGCAGATCGCGGGAGCGACGATTTTGTAAAGCTCAGGGCGCTAGGTGACGCGAGCCGTAATTCGGCATGCTTAGTCTTGCCGGACGAGAAGAAAATCGAGTTGTTCTTTGAGGCGCAGCAAAGGCATCACGAATATTTTGGATTTGACCAATGCTTCGCCTCATCACCGGCCACATTCATGGCTGCACTTAGAAGCGAAATCGCAAAGCGTGGGACTGTCGAAAGTGCCAGGCACTACATCATGGTGCTCACAATTTCGCAGCAGCAAGGCAAGACCTCTAGCGCTGAAATTAAAGCTATGAAGTTGTCGCAGCTGTGCAAGAGCCTTGCCGATGAACGTCCGTCAGGAAATCCATCGCAGTGCATAAAAATGGCCGAAGATTTATTGCACTGAAACCCATCAAAGCGAATAGCTCTCCCGGAAGTACCGCTCATCGTGGGGCTTCTTCTTAGCCGTTGCTGTTGCCGTTGTTGCTGCGGTCACAACCCGCGCTTGCTGATGGCGTGGCGGTAGTCGTGATCCCACCCCATGCACCGCGACGCCTGCGCGACTTGTGCCATCCATTGGCTGATGCCGCCGCTTCCGTGTTGTTGCGGCCACGCCGCGCCCTCTGCCCCTCGAACCGCTTGGCGTCGTGCTTGAGGATCAAGCCTTCCAGCAGGTGGCGGGCGATCACGCGCTCCTTTTCGGGCAGCTTGCTGATGGCCTCGAACTGGCGTTGCAGGTCGTCGGCGATGGGCCGCTCGCTGGGGTCGAACACCAGCACGTCGGTGGCGCAGTCCAGCGCCAGGGCGATCTTCTTCAGCCCTTCCATGGACGGCTGGGCGCTCCCGCCCTCGTAGCGCTTGATCTGGGTGACGTGGATGCCGATGGAAAACGCCGCATTGCCGTGACGCTCGCGCATCACCGCCCCCCCCAACTCAGCGCGCTGTTGAATCGTCAGGTTCGGTCTGTGTATGACCCACTACCTGGGGATCATGCTTCCTATTTAAATGATTCAGTGGAGTAGTCTTCTAGCGTCCTGGTCGGTCGGCTACCGAGAAGGTGGATGGTCACGACAGGGATCTGTGCAAAACTATTCGGGCTGGATGGCTGCGCCTGCCGCAACAAGTGCTTTGGAAGTGGCGACACACTTGTTGCCGATATCGCGCGTTCCGAGCTTTGACCATTTGCTTGGGCGGATTTAGCGCCCTATAGCGCAGCGAGTTGCACGATCGCATCGCGCACGCGCTTCTTGCTCATGCGCACCACCGAACGATGGATCGTCGCGCCTTCGATGAAGGCGTCGATGGCGCTGGCTGCTGCGGCGGAGAAATGCGTTTCCAACGCGGCCCTGCTTCTGGCCATCCACTGCTGCATGATCGTGGTCATCTCCGGATGCCGGCGGGCAAAGGCATACAGTTCGTAGCTCAGCAGCAGCACGCGTGGCGAGGCCGTGCCTTCGGCGAAGATGATGTTGACCACCGCGTCGCAGGCCTGTTCGCGGTTCTTCGCGGCGCGGATTTCGGCGGCGAAGTCGGTGGAGACTTCCTGGGAAAAGCGGGTGAACGCCGCGATCAGCAATTCGTGCATCGAGCCGAAGTAATACGTGGTGGCGCCGAGCGGAACGCCCGCCTCCTCGGCGACCTTGCGGAAGGTCGTGCCCGCCACGCCGTGATCCAGGACCACGCGCAACGCCGCCTGTTCGATGGCGTCCTTCCTGTTTGGATTCTGGCGCCAGGTCCTGCCGCTCATGCCTGCCCACGCGATTTCGACGGAGGCCGATGATCGCAGTTCGCGGTTGACACCTCAATTGGTACGGATGTACAAATTCGCCGATGAGGTGCGCGACGGCCATCGACGTGATGGCGCCCAGGTGGCACCGACCTAAGGAGTGGAGCGATGGCGAATTCTGGGGAGCAGGACGTGGATATCGGCCGCAGGGCGACCCTGGGTGGCCTGGCCGGGGGCGGTGTGGTGCTCGCCACCGGCGGCGCGCGCGCGGCAGCGCCTTCCGCCTGGGAGGCGGGCACCTGGCTCAATGCGCCCAAGGTCCATCGCGTATCGGCCGGCGACATTCTCGAAGTGGTCACCGACAAGGGCACCGATTTCTGGCGCGAGACCCACTATGGCTTCGCCCGCGACAGCGGCCACTTTCTCGGCATCGCCGCGCCGGCGAGTTTCACCTGCCAGCTTCGCGTCCGTGGGAAATTCGAGCAGCTCTACGATCAGGCCGGGATCATGGTGCGGGTCGACGAGCGCCGCTGGGTCAAGGCCGGCATCGAACTGAGCGACGGGCGGGCGATGCTCAGCAGCGTGTTGACCGATGGCCGTTCGGACTGGGCCACCGGTCCGTACGAGGCGGACGCGTCGGATTTCTGGATGCGCGCCACCGTGGACAACGGCGTGCTGCGTCTGCAAGTGTCGCGCGACGGGAAGTATTGGCCGTTGGTGCGGCTGTGTCCGTTCCCGGTGGCCTCCAAGTACCTGGTCGGCCCGATGACATGCACGCCGGAACGCGAGGGGCTGAAGGTGCGGTTCTCCGACTGGAAACTCGGGCCGGTGCTGGGCAAGGAGTTGCACGATCTCTCGTAGGCCTTGCAGCCGGGAGTGGGGATTGAGGCTGACCCTGACGCGGTAGAACGCGGCAGTCCCTATGCCGCCGAGCGCTTCATCGAAGGTGACTGGCTGGATGGGCATGGCCGGCATTCTGGAAAAGAAGATGCCGCGGCGACTGGCCGCGGCATCCGCTTGTGAAGCGGTCGACCCGCAAGTGCATCAGATCGTCTGGCCGCCGGAGACTTCGATGCGCTGGCCGGTGACCCAGCGGTTGTCCGGTCCCAGCAGACTGGCGATCATCGGGCCGATGTCGTCGGGCACACCGACCCGGCCCAGCGCGCTCATGCTCGCGAACTGTCGGTTGAGATCCGGCGTGTCGCGTACGGCGCCGCCGAGAAAGTCCGTTTCGATCGCGCCGGGAGCGACGCTGTTGACGGCGATGCCGCGGTAGCCCAACTCCCTGGCCAGATACACGCTCAGGGTCTCGACCGCGCCCTTGGCGGCGGAATAAGCGGAGAAGCCCGGAAACGTTACCCGACTCAGCCCCGAAGACAGATTGACGATGCGCCCTCCATCGGCCAGCAGCGGCAGCAACGCCTGGGTGAGGAAGAACACGCCTTTGACGTGGACATCGAACAACGCGTCGAACTGCGCCTCGGTGGTCTCGGCGAAGGCCGCCATGTCGCCGTGTCCGGCATTGTTGACCAGGTGGTCGAACCGATCGCGGCTCCAGAGGCCGGAGAGCGCCGCGCCGACGCTGCCGGCGAATTGCGCGAAGGTCGACACGTCGCTGGTATCCAGCGGTAACGCGACGGCCGTGCGGCCCATCGCCTGGATCTGCTCGACGACGTCGCGCGCCTGGGCTTCGCCGCTGCGGTAGGTCAGGATCACATCGCCGCCGCGTGCGGCGATGCTCAATGCGGTGTTGCGGCCAAGGCCGCGGCTGGCGCCGGTAACAAGCGAAATGGTGGACATGAGAGGCTCCTGTCGAGTGGTGTCGGGGCGACGGAAACAGTGTCGGGCCGGCCCATCCGCACAGGTTGCTGGTTCATCGGTTATTTTTGCCTATTCCTCTCCGCTGTCCGACGCTTGCCCGAAGAAGCGGGCCGGGCGAGTGCGCGGTGCCGATGCAGGATCGCCGTCGACCTCCCCGCCAGCAGTAGCCGGAACCTCGGTTCTTTTTGCCTGATTCTCCGTTCCAATTGCGCCCGCCGCGCGGCTGGGACTATCGTTCGCGCATGACCGACACCCTGCTCGCAGCGGTCCGCCGCTATGCGGAGTTCCATGCCGACGCCGATGGCGTCGCCGCCACCCCGATCGCCGGGCTGACGACGATTCGCGCCACCACACCAAGCGAATTGCAGTACGCCATCTCGCGGCCACTGATCGCCCTCGTCGTGCAGGGCGGCAAGCGCGTAACGACGGGCAATCGCAGCTTCGACTTCGGCGCGGGCGATTCCCTGCTCATTACCGCCGATGTCCCCACCGTCAGCCAGATCACCTGCGCCGATGCGCGCTTGCCGTACTACTCGCTGGTGTTCGAGTTGGACCCCTCCGTGATCGACGCATTGACGCTGGAGATGAAGGTGGCGCAGGAACAGAGCGGTGCGCCGGTGCGGGTCGAACCGACCGAACGCGAGGTCGCCGACGCCGCGCTGCGCCTGATGCGCCTGCTCGATCGTCCGGCGGCGGTGCCGGTGCTCAAGGCGCAGTTCATCCGCGAAATGCATTTCTGGCTGCTGGCCGGGCGCCACGGTCCGGCAATCCGCAACCTGGGCGTGGCCGAAGGCAACGCCCAGCGCGTGGCGCGGGCGGTGGCGGTCATTCGCACGGACTATGCGCAACCGCTGCGGGTGGAACGCCTGGCCGAGGCGGCGGGCATGAGCCCGTCCACGTTCCACCAGCACTTCCGCGCGGTCACCACGCTCTCGCCCCTGCAGTTCCAGAAACAACTGCGCCTGATCGAAGCGCGGCGCATGATGTTGTCGGAAGGGGTCTCGGCCAGCAACGCCGCCCATGCCGTGGGCTACGAGAGCGTGCCGCAGTTCACCCGCGAGTACGGGCGGATGTTCGGTGCGCCGCCGGTACGCGAGATCAAGTCCGCCAGGACCAAGCGCCACGCTACGGCTTGAGCATGGACCGGAGGGTGTGGCGTGCGTGCGCCGCACGCCGCGTCATCGATGCAGTGACAGGCCCTTCGTCGCCTTTTCAATGGCCTTCTTCGGCCCGCGCAGCCCGAGCCCGACCAGGTTCAAGCTGCCCGGATCTTCCGCCGCGAATGCCTGGCGATTGGCGGCGTCATGCCCGGTCGAGAACATGGCGAACACGTATGGCAGCAGGGTGATCTCACGCGCGAGTCCCACCCGGTGCGCGGCCTGCAGCCCGCCGAGATCGGCTTCGAAGACCAGCATCGGCTGGCCGAGCATGGCGCCGTAGCGATGGCCATTGGCATCGACGTAGGGCGTGCCGATGGCCTCGGGAGCGGCTGCGGCGATGCCCGTCGCCAGGAAGGCGACGACGTTCAGGCGTTGCCAGATCGCCAGGTCGTTGCGGACGATCAGGGCCACTTTGGTGTCGAACACGGGAAGCTCCGCGGTGGGGATGTGCGGCCATGGTCCGCGCCGTCGCCACCGCGTTCTAGAACGCCTGTGCAGCGGTCACGGCGCACTGCCGCCTGTACGCGGCCGGCGTGAGCCGGTAGGCACGCTTGAACCAGCGGCCGAGATGGCTCTGATCGGCGAACCCGACCTGGGTCGCCACGTCCGCCGGTTCCTGGCCATTGGCCAGCAGGGCGCGGGCCACGCGCAGCCGCAGCCGGATCAGATAGGCGTGCGGCGAGAGGCCGAACGCGCGCTGGAATTGCCGGGTGAGGCGGAACCGGTCCAACTCGGCGTAGCCGGCAAGCTCATCGAGGCCGACGTCGCGCGCCATGTGCGCGTGCAGGAAATCCCGTGCCCGCGCCATCCGCGTCGCCGACTCGCGGGAGCTGTGCGTGCCGGCGGACAGGTGCGGCGACAGTAGATCCATCATGCGGTCCAGGCTCTGGTCCCGCGCCAGGCGCCCTTCGTGCCGATGGAGCGCCAGAAATGCCTGGCGGATCGCCGCGCTCAGCGCCGCGTCGTTGGTCAAGGTGCTGCGGAATGCCGGTTGGATCGCGGAAATGTCGTGCTGGCCGAGCCGCTGCAGCCTGCCGGCCACCCAGGGTTGCGGGAGGTAGAGCATGGCGTAGGTGAAGCCGTCCGCCGCGGGCGCATGCCCGTCGTGGACCGCGCCGGGCTCGATGAGGATGGCGCGCCCGGGTGTGCTGGTGTGCAGCGAACGATGGCAATGGAACCGCTGCACGCCCTGCAGGGTCACCCCGACCAGGACTTCGTCGTGATCATGCGGATCGTAGGCGTGCCCATGGAAATGCGCATGCACGCTTTCGATGCCGGTCTCCTGGTCGCGGCGGATCCTGACCCAGTCGTCGGCGGTCTTCGGTGGGGACGATGCCATTCGCTGAAACCTTGCCGGAGCGCTGCGGGGGCGTTTCGAAGCAGCCGGAGGATGCGCCGCGCCCCAGTGTAGGAACGAAGCGTCGCCGGCTTCAACCGCGCGGCGGACGCGGCGGGTGCAGGGCGATGCCGTCGTCGCGTGGTCGGACCGGAGCGTTCGCGCCGCCGATCGCAGGCGCGTCCTGCGCTCAGTCGGCGCCAGGAAAGCCCAGTTGCCGCCACGCCTCGAACACC
>Ga0207713_1000175_pt1 | contig 92467 bp, 103 predicted proteins | sample KBSS64metaG_FD_184404 | JGI IMG/M metagenome (GOLD analysis project Ga0207713, IMG submission 184404) | Switchgrass rhizosphere microbial communities from Kellogg Biological Station, Michigan, USA - KBS S6-4 metaG (SPAdes) (version 2) | ecosystem: Host-associated > Plants > Roots > Rhizosphere...
CGCTCGGGCACTGGCCTGCTCAAGCTTCATCGCCATCAGCACACCCCGCTCTTCGGCGCTCAATTGCAGATAAGACGTTTGCATCGGTTAATCCCAGGGGGTGTTGCGCTTCACTATGGACTCCGCCGTTACTTTTCTTTGCACAAGCAAAGAAAAGTAACTCGCCGCAAGGCGAAAGCTTTGCTCTTGCTCTTGTTCTTGTTTGACTCTCGCTGTTGCGTGGAAGCAATTAACCCTCTGTAGGAGCGGCTTCAGCCGCGACCGAGGCATTCCCCGGAAAGTATCCGTCGCGGCTGAAGCCGCTCCTACAAAAAAGCACCAGCAAATGCACCAACAAAGCGACATGCAAAAGCCAAAGCTTCCGCCTGGCGGCGGGTCACTTTGATCAGCCTTCGGCTGCTGAGAAGCGCTTCTTTGCTCGTGCAAAGAAAAGTAACCAAAAGAAAGCACGCCCTGCCTTCGCGCCCTCCGCGCTGCGCGCTACGGGTCCGCGGATGCACCGGGGATTCGCGGAAGGGGCATCCTGCCCCTGCCGCGAACGGCGCACATCCATGTGCGCCGCCCCTTCGGGGTTTTTCCCCGGTCCATCCGCCGCTGCGGAAGGGAACCCGGTAGATCAAAGGCCAGAGCCAGAGCCAGAGCAAAAGCAACAGCAACAGCAATCGCAGGTGCTGCGCTCAGGGGTGGCAACGCAGCCGATGCCGGCGCCAGTTCCACAGGTGCGCGCTGGACAGGGCCAGACTGCCGCACACCGTCATCGCGGTTTCGCTGGCCTCGTCGGGAATGCCGAAGGCGCCGGCCAGCAGACCGAGCAGGCCCAGCGCCGCCAGCGTCCACAGCGGCCAGGGCAGGGCGTCGCGCCGGTGCCCGCGCCACAGCGCCAGCCCGGCCAACGGCATGGCGATCGCCACGAACAGCACGTGCACCCATTCGGCCCCGGCCCAGACGCCGAACAGCGGCAGCGCCGCGGCCAGCAACGGCAACGCCAGGCAGTGCAGCAAGCACAGCCCGGACAACACCATCGCCGAGGCATCGAAGAAAGATTGCGGCAGGGATTTCACGGACATCCACTCCAACACATCAAGTGTTATATAGTAACATTTCCTGCCCGCCACGCCTTCGCGCCGATGCCCGCCATGTCCACCTCCGCCGTTTCCGATCGCCGGCTGCCCGTCACCGTCCTGTCCGGCTTCCTCGGCGCCGGCAAGACCACCCTGCTCAACCGCATCCTGCGCAATCGCGACGGCCGCCGCGTGGCGGTGATCGTCAACGACATGAGCGAGATCAACATCGACGCGGCGCTGCTGCGCGACGGCGGCGCCGCGCTCAGTCGCACCGAGGAAACCCTGGTCGAGTTCAGCAACGGCTGCATCTGCTGCACGCTGCGCGAGGACCTGCGCCAGGAGGTGCAGCGCCTGGCCGACAGCGGCCGCTACGACTATCTGCTGATCGAATCCACCGGCATTTCCGAGCCGATGCCGGTCGCCGCCACCTTCGCCGTGCGCGACGAACATGGCTGCAGCCTGGCCGACGTGGCGCGGCTGGACACCATGCTCACGGTCGTCGACGGCGCCGCCTTCCTGCGCGACTTCGGATCGGCCGAGCGCCTGGCCGAGCGTGGTCTGCGGGCGGGCGCCGACGACGATCGCGGCCTGGTCAACCTGCTGGTGGAGCAGATCGAATTCGCCGATGTGATCGTGATCAGCAAGTGCGACCTGGCCAGCGCGGACATGGTGGCGCGCACCCGCGCGGTGCTGCGCGCGCTCAACCGCGACGCGCGGATCGTCGAGGCGCGCGGCGGCGACGTGCCGCTGGACATGGTGCTGAACACCGGCCGTTTCGATTTCGTGCGCGCGCAACTGGCGCCGGGCTGGATGCAGGCCCTGCGCGGCGAGCACGCGCCGGAGACCGAGCAGTTCGGCATCGCCAGCTTCGTCTATCGCGCGCGGCGCCCGTTCCATCCGCTGCGCTTCGCGCGGCTGGCGCAGCGCGGCCTGCCCGAGGTGATCCGCAGCAAGGGCTTCTTCTGGCTGGCCAGTCGCATGGACTGGGTGGGCGAACTGTCGATCGCCGGCGCGGCTACCCAGACCCAGGCTGCCGGCTTCTGGTATGCCGCGCGCGAGCGGGTGGAACAGGGCCTGCTGGACACGTCGCTGCCGCTGCCGCCGCGTCCGCTGCCGTACACCGATCTGGGTTGGCAGCGGCAACACAGCGCCTGCTGGAGCGCGCCGCCGCCGCGCGCCGACGAAGTGGGCGATGCGCGCGAGTACGCGGCGCTACGCGCGCTGTGGCACCCGCTGTGGGGCGATCGCCGCCAGGAGCTGGCGGTGATCGGCATCGATCTGGACGAGGCGCGGTTGCGTGCCGAACTCGATGCCTGCCTGCTCGACGACGCCGAACTGGGGCGCGGGCCGCTGGCCTGGCAGGCGCTGGCCGACCCGTTCCCGGTGTGGCGGCGCTGAGTCTGTTGCCGATGGCGTCGAAGCTTCGGGCTTGGCGTGTGGGCAGCATTGGTCCAGACACCGATCCTGCACGGATGGCTCCACGCTGCGCTCGTCGCGGCTGAAGCCGCTCCTACAGGGATCCGGACGCCCGATGGGCGCCCTGTAGGAGCGGCTTCAGCCGCGACAGAACCTGTGGCGCAGGCAGCCGCTACCCGCGCGCGCCAACCGCGATCAGCACGATCGCCAGCAGCGCCGCCACCAGGCCCGCGCGGTTCCAGGCGCTGGTCTTCTCGCCGAAGGCCAGCACGCCGAGCAGCGCGCCCAGCACGATCACGCCCAGGTTCATCGCGGCGAACACCACCGCAGGACTGTCCGGCAGCGCCTGGTGCGCGCGCACGTAGAACGCGATGTTGCCGAAGTTGAGCGCGCCCAGCAGCAGCCCGGCGCCGAGGTTGCGCCAGGCCAGCGGCGCGCGGCCACGCAGGTGCCGCCACAGCTGCGCGGCGAGCAGCAGCACGAAGGCGATCGCGAAGGCGACCAGCAGCGATGCGGCGAACGGCGTGCCGGCCTGGGCGATGCGCTTGAGCAGGACGTCGATCAGGGCGAAGCCGGCCCACACCAGCAGCAGCCACGGCGCGGCGCGCGCCGCGCCGGCCGGCGCCGGCCCGGGCCGGTGCACGATGCCGGCGATGGCCAGCAGGCCCAGCGCGAGCCCGGCCAGCTTGTAGCCGTTGGCGCGTTCGCCGAACAGCGCGAACGCCGCCGCCAGCGACAGCAGCAACGACAACCGCTGCGCCGCATCGGTACGCACGATGCCGGCCAGCGCCACCGCGCGGCCCAGCACCAGGAACAGCGCCGGCAGCAGCAGCGCCAGGCCCAGCAGTGCCGCCCATGGCGCCTGCGCGCTGCGCAGCGTGGCCAGGGGCGGCTGCAGCAATGCCGCGCACAGCAGCGCCGCCGCCAGATAGTTCCAGGTCACCGCCTGGGCCAGGTCGATACGCCGCCGCGGCGCCAACTTCAGCAGCGCCGAGACCAGCACGCTGCTGATCACACTCAGAAGGACGAACGCCACGCGCAGGGGATCCGGTCGGGGAAGAGAACGCTGCGTGTGCGAGGCCTGCATGTGGCCTGCACCCAGCCCCGCTATTATGAGCGCATGACCTCTCCCGCTTTCCCTACCGAATCCGGCGCGCTGACGCTGGACGGCCCCGCCGGCCCGATCGAGGCCGCGGTCGATCTGCCCGATGCCGGCGTGGCCGCCCTGCCGGTCACCGCGATCGTCTGCCACCCGCTGTCCACCGAGGGCGGCACCATGCACAACAAGGTGGTGACGATGGTCGCGCGCGCCTTGCGCGAACTCGGCGTGCGGGTGGTGCGCTTCAATTTCCGCAGCGTCGGCGCCTCCGCCGGCAGCTTCGACCACGGCGACGGCGAGCAGCAGGACCTGGCCGCGGTGGCGGCATGGGTGCGCGCGCAGCGCCCGCACGATGCGCTGTGGCTGGCCGGTTTCAGTTTCGGCGCCTACGTGTCCTTGCGCGCCAGCGCCGCGCTGCAGCCGCAGGCGCTGATCTCGATCGCGCCGCCCGCCGGACGCTGGGACTTCGCCGGCGTGGAACCGCCGCCGCACTGGCTGGTGATCCAGGGCGACGCCGACGAGATCGTCGATCCGCAGGCGGTGTACGACTGGCTGGAGACGCTGGAGCAACAACCGGTACTGGTGCGCATGCCCGACACCAGCCACTTCTTCCATCGCAAGCTGATCGACCTGCGCGGCGCCCTGCAGCACGCGGTCAAGGCCTGGCTGCCGGCGCCGTCGGCGTGAGCGGCTCGCAGGCGGACTGGCGCGCGCCGCGGCGCGCGGGCGGCGGCCGATGAGCGCGGACCTGCCCTCGCAACGCTACGCCGCCGGCGTGGCGCGCGGCGACTGGCGCGACGACCCGGCGCAACATCCGGCGCTGGCCGAGCTGGACCGCATCCACGCCGCGATCGTGGACAGCGACCAGGAGGGCTGGCTGGACCGGCTGTCGGCGTTCTGGAAGAAACCCGAACCGGTGCGCGGCCTGTATTTCTGGGGCGGCGTCGGCCGCGGCAAGACCTTCCTGGTCGACCTGTTCTACGACGGGCTGCCGATCGAGCGCAAATACCGCACCCACTTCCACCGCTTCATGCGCGGCGTGCACGAGCGGCTGCGCGAACATGCCGGGCAGAGCGACCCGCTGGCCAGAATCGCGCAGGAGTGGCGCAGCCAACTGCGGGTGCTGGTGCTGGACGAGTTCTTCGTCACCGACATCGGCGATGCGATGCTGCTGGCGCGCTTGTTGGAGCGCCTGTTCGCCGAGGGCGTGACCCTGGTCACCACCTCCAATACCGCGCCGCAGAACCTGTATCTCAACGGCCTGCAGCGCGAGAGTTTCCTGCCGGCGATCGCGCTGCTGCAGAAGTATTGCGTGGAGCTGTACGCCGAAGGCACCGAGGACTACCGCATGCGCGCGCTGACCCGCTCGCCGGTGTACCGCGCGCCGCTGGACGCGCAGTCCGATGCCTGGCTGCACGGGCGCTGGGGCGAACTCAGCGGCAACGACGCGGCGCGCAGCGGCAACATCGTGATCGAGGCGCGCAAGATTCCGGTGCGCGGCCGCGGCAAGAGCATCGCCTGGTTCGATTTCGCCGCGCTGTGCGAAGGCCCGCGCGGGCCGTCCGACTACATCGAGATCGCGCGCGAGTTCAACACCGTGCTGCTCGGCGGCATCCCGCACTTCGACCGCATGAACGAGGACGCGGCGCGGCGCTTCGTCAACCTGATCGACGAGCTGTACGACCGCCAGGTCAACCTGGTCTGCACCGCGCAGGACCCGCCGCCGCTGCTGTACACCGGCGAGCGCCTGGCCGGCGCGTTCGAACGCACCGCCTCGCGCCTGATCGAGATGCAGAGCGCCGAGTACCTGGCGACCGCGCACCGCGCCTAGTGCGGCGCGCGGGCTGCCGCATGCGCTGGCGAGGGGCGGGGCGCGCCGTGCCTGCGGGCATTGGCCCGGATGGGGCCGTGTACACGCAACGTTTATCGCTTGCGTTCGTCGCGGCTGAAGCCGCTCCTACAGGAACCGCGGGCGACTCGCCGGGTGCACTGTAGGAGCGGCTTCAGCCGCGACGAACGAAGCGACGCGGTCGGCAGATGGCCGGGTCCTGTCCGGGCCGACGCTCGCAACGGGGACCATGCGTCGCCCGCTGTCGCGCGCAAAAGATGCTTGCAATTAAATAGCGCACGATATAAATTGCGCCCATGCCGAAGAAGCGCACTCCCGCCGAGACCCACAGCCGCGATGCCGCGCTGCAGTTGGACCAGCAGCTGTGCTTCGCGCTGTACTCGGCCAACCTGGCGATGCACAAGCTCTACCGCGGCCTGTTGAAGGAGCTGGACCTGACCTATCCGCAGTACCTGGTGATGCTGGTGCTGTGGGAAGAGGACGCACGCACGGTCGGCGCGATCGGCGAGCGCCTGTTCCTGGATTCGGCCACGCTGACGCCGCTGCTCAAGCGCCTGCAGGCCGGCGGCCTGGTGACCCGGGAGCGTTCGGCCGACGACGAGCGCCAGGTCGTCGTGCGCCTGACCGCCGCCGGCCGCGCCTTGCGCAACAAGGCGGGCGCGGTGCCGGAGCAGGTGTTCTGCGCGGCGGCGTGTTCGTTGCCGGATCTGCGCCGGCTCAAGCAGCAACTGGAAACCCTGCGCGGCAACCTGGGCGGCGGCTGATGCCGCTGTCACCCGATCGCCGCAAGTTCATGACGTTTCGTTAATTAAGTAGTGTGCTATTTAATAGCATTCAATCAACCGGCGCGACGCGCCTTACCAGGAGCACCACCATGGCCTCACCCGAAAAGATCCTCTACACCGCCCACGCCACCGCGACCGGCGGCCGCGAAGGCCGCGCCGTGTCCTCGGACAAGGCGCTGGACGTGAAGCTGTCCACCCCGCGCGAACTGGGCGGCGCCGGCGGCGACGGCACCAATCCGGAGCAGCTGTTCGCGGCGGGCTATTCGGCCTGCTTCATCGGCGCGATGAAGGCGGTCGCGGCGCAGGGCAAGCAGAAGTTGCCGGGCGAGGTCAGCATCGAGGGCAGCGTCGGCATTGGCCAGATTCCCGGCGGCTTCGGCATCGCCGTGGAGCTGCGCATCTCGGTGCCGGGCATGCCGCGCGAGGAATTGCAGGCGCTGGTCGAGAAGGCGCATCAGGTCTGCCCGTATTCCAATGCGACCCGCGGCAACATCGACGTGAATCTGGTCGTCGTCGACTAAGCAACGCGATACGTCTGCAAGAGCCCCGCCGCGCGCCTGCGCGGCGGGGCTTTTTGCTGTGTGGGATATGGCGAGGGTCGGTCGAGCCGCCAAGGCGGTCTCGGGGCCAAGGGCGGCATGCATCGGCCGAGAAGGCCGCGTTCGGGATGCCGACCGATAGATCGTTCGAGCGCTATGGTGGCCTTGCGCCACTGTGTGAGTATGGGATGGCGGTGTCATCGACGCGGCGCGGATCCGGTGCAGATGCGATGGGCGTTGTGCCCTGGTTTGCTGCGGTGCTGAGCGTAACTGCCGGGAACGCTCTGGTCCGGTGCTCTGGGAGTGGGTGTGCGCGATCGCGTCGCTGGGTGAGCGTGGTGGCCGTTGGCTGCGGCAAAGGGCAATGTCCGTGTGCACCGTTGTTGCCGTCGCCGTCGCCGTCGCCGTCGCCGTTGCTGTTGCTGTTGCCGTTGCGGTCGCCGTTGCTGTTGCTTGGCTGTTGATCTACCGGGTCCCCTCGGCGCGGCAGCCACGGCGGGGAAAAACCCGAAGGGCGGCGCACATGGATGTGCGCCGTTCGCGGCAGGGGCAGGATGCCCCTTCCGCGAATCCCCGTCGTGGCTGCGGACCCGGAGCGCGCAGCGCGGAGGGCGCGTCGCGGGGTGTGCTTTCTTTTGGTTACTTTTCTTTGCACAAGCAAAGAAAAGTAACTCGCCGTAAGGCGAAAGCTTTTGCTGTTGCTTGAGGTTTGCGTGTCGGATGAGGCGTACTTGTAGGAGCGGCTTCAGCCGCGACCTAGGCCTGCGTGATGGACAGCCTGTCGCGGCTGAAGCCGCTCCTACAAAGAGCATTAGAACAAGAGCAAGAGCAAGAGCTTCCGCTGACGCGGGTCACTTTTCTTTGCTCGCGCAAAGAAAAGTAACCAAAAGAAAGCGCGCCCTGCCTCGCGCCCTCCGCGCTGCGCGCTCCGGGTCCGCGTCCATCACGGGGATCCGCGGAAGGGGCATCCTGCCCCTGCCGCGGACGGCGCACATCCCTGTGCGCCGCCCTTCGGGTGTTTCCCCGCGATGGCCGCCGCTTCGGAAGGGAACCCGGTAAGTCAAAAGCAACAGCGACAGCAACAGCAGGGGCAACAGCAGGGGCAACAGCAGCAGCAACAACCGCAGCAACAACGACCGCAAAGGGCAACGGCTCACGGATCGGCAGGGCGCCAATGAGCACCGCAATGCCGGCGGTGGACGCATGTCATTGCAAAGGCGATCGCACCGCCTTCCTGCCCCAACGGGCCTTGCCGTCCCTGCCGACAGCCGCACAAGCGCCAGCACTCTCCGCCATAGCCGCGTTGCGGCAGTGCAGGTTGAGGTTGAAGTGAGTCAATGTGATAGTGAGAGATTGATCACCTTCGCGCGGCCATGCTCAGTTCCGTCTATAACGCCGAGACCGTCGCCGCCTTCATCCAGGGCGCGCGCCGCCTGCTGGTTCTCACCGGCGCCGGCATGTCCGCCGAGAGCGGCGTGCCGACCTTCCGCGGCCAGGACGACAGCCTGTGGGCCCGCTTCGATCCGCTGCAACTGGCCACCGAGGAGGCCTGGCGCGCCGACCCGGCCCTGGTCTGGGGCTGGTACCGCTGGCGCATGGCGATCGTGGCGCAGGCGCAGCCGCATGCCGGGCACCATGCGCTGGTGCGCCTGGCCGCGCTCAAACATATGGCCCTGGCGACCCAGAACGTGGACGACCTGCACCAGCGCGCCGGCAGCGAGGTCGTCGCGCACGTGCACGGCAGGCTGTCGGCGTTGCGCTGCAGCGACTGCGCCCAGGCCTGGCACGGCCTGCTGCCGCCGATCGACACGCAGGCGCCGACCCAGCGCCTGCCGCCGCCGACCTGCGCGGCCTGCGGCGGCATGGTGCGGCCGGGCGTGGTGTGGTTCGGCGAGCCGCTGCCAGCGGCGGACTGGGCGCGTGCCGCGAGCGCGGCGGAGGCGGCCGATCTGGTGCTGGTGATCGGCAGTTCCGGCCTGGTCTACCCGATCGCGGAACTGCCGCTGCGTGCCAAGGAGCGCGGCGCCTGCGTGGTCGAGATCAATCCCGAACCCAGCGCGCTGTCCGCGCACGCCGATCTGCATTGGCGCGACACCGCCGCGCTGGCCTTGCCGTTGCTGCTGCAACGCTGGCCGGAGTAATCGGCGCTCAACGAGGCGTCCATCGGCAAGTGCGTCTTGCGCCGCCACCTGGCGCCGCCTGCGGAGGCGCCGGTCGCCGAGCGCCTGGCTCAGCGTGGGGTGCGGCGCCGGGTAACGGATGTGCGCGCACGTGCCGCACGCGTGCGCGACACGACGGCGCTCAGTGCAGCGAGCGCAGGAACGCATCCACCGCCTGGGTGTAGGGCGACGGCAGGCCCAGGTCGTGGTTGATCTCGGCATGGCTGCGGTCCTGCGGCAGCACCTCGACCCGGATCCGCCGCGCGTTCGCCTTGTCGGCCAGGTGCCGCGCCTGCGCGCAGGCGTCGGCGCGGCGACTGGAGCACACCGCCAGCAGCGGCGGCGCGGACGCGCCCATCTGGTGGTACGGCGAGGCGGCGATCCAGGTGCCGCGGTCGCTGCCGAAAGCGCGGTCGTACAGCGGCAGGTGCGGCGCCTCCATCACCTGCACCAAGTCCATCGCCGCGCTGTCCAGGGCCACGGTGCCCAGCGGCTTGCGCGCGCCGGCCTGCGCCAGGAAGCTCGGGTCCAGGTCCAGCAGCGTCACCAGGTGCGCGCCGGCCGAATGCCCCATCAGAATCGTCCGCGTGCCATCGGCGCCCCAGCCTGCGGCCAGCGCCTGCACCTTGGCCACCGCGAGGGCGACGTCGCCGGCCTGCTGCAGCGGCGTGGCCTGCGGCAGCAGCCGGTAGTTCACCGACACCAGCGCGTAGCCCTGCGGCAACCAGTGCGCCACCTTGTTGGCGGCGACCCCGGGGTTGTCCTTGTCGCCGTTCGCCCAGCCGCCGCCATGCACCATCACGATCAGCGGTGCGTTGCGCGCATTGGCGGGCAGGTAGACATCGAAGCGCTGGGTCGGATCGGCGCCGTAGGCGACATCGCGCAGCACGCGTGCGCCCTCGGGCAATGGTGCGCGCGGCGCGGTGGCCGATTGCGCCAGCCGCGCGCGAAGCCGCTCGCGCAGGCGGCCGTCCTGCGCATGCAGCGCTGCGGCGTGCAGGGCGGTCAGCAGCAGCGTGACACCGAACAAGAGGCGGGCGGGCGAGGTCATGGGCGGAGTCCTTGCAGGGCGCAGGCGTGGAAGGGGAGGTGGGCGCGCTGCGTTGCCGAGACGCGCGCGGCGGCAGCGGTTGTCGTGATGGGCATGGCGACTGGCGTGGCCACTGCATCGGCGTTCATGTCGCGCACACGCGCAGCGTGGCGCGCAGTCCGTGCGGCGCGAGGGTGTCCAGGCGCAGCTCGCCGTGGTGCTGGCGGGCGACGCGCTCGACGATCGCCAGGCCCAGTCCGCTGCCGCCGTGGCCGCCATGCACGAATGGCTGTCGCGCGCGCGCGGCCAGCGCCGGATCCAGTCCCGGGCCGTGGTCGCGCACCTCGATGCGCCAACCGTCGCCGTCGCGCGCCAGGCGCAGCAGGAACGGCGCGGCGCCGTGGCGCTCGGCATTGCCGATCAGGTTGCCGAGCGCGCGCTGCAGCGCCATCGGCTTGGCGGTCAGCGGCGCCTGCGCCGGCAGGTCGGCCTCCCAGGTCGCCTGCGCCGCGCCCAGCGCCTGCCGACAGACCGCGACCAGGTCCAGCGGCTCGCTGGCTTCGTCGCGGCCGTCGCGGGCGTAGGCGATGAACTGCGCCAGGATCGCGTCGATCTCGCCGATGTCGCGTTCCATGCCCTCGCGCAGCTCGGGCTCGACCTGCGGCAGCAGCGCCAGGGCGTACTGCAGGCGGGTCAGCGGGGTGCGCACGTCGTGCGAGATGCCGGCCAGCAGCAGGGTACGTTCGGCGGCCGCGGCGCGCACCTCGGCGCTGGCGTCGGCCAGGGCGCGGGCCAGGTCGGCCACCTCGCGCGGGCCGCCCGCGGCGATCGGCACGGCGCCGTCGCCACGCACGAGTTGCGGCGCGGCCTGCGCCAGTTGCCGCAGCGGCCGCACCAGGCGCCGCGCGAAATAGGCCGCGGCCAGCCACACCAGCAGCGCGCAGGCGGCCAGCAAGGCGACCGAGAAACGGCGGACGCCGTGGCCGCGGCGTTCGCCGGAGAAGGCCACCCACAGCGGTTCGGGCGTGGCCAGTTTGAGCCACACCGTGCCGTCGTCGCCGCGGCGCAGTTCGCGCCCCGCGCCGAGTTGGCCGGCCGCGTGCCGTTGCAGTGCGTCTGCCAGCGGGCCGCCGCGGGTGTTCGCCGGCGGCGGCGGACGGTCGCGGATCTGCAGTCCGGCCTCGCGCAACGCCGGGCGCAACGTGGCGGCCGCCGGCGAGCGCTGCAGCGCCTCGGCGACGTTGGCGAAGCCGTCCATCGTCCGCAGCAACTGCTGCGCGGCCGGGCGCAGCGCCAGCTCGCGGCCGAGCAGCAACGCCAGCAGGCCGGCGCCGGCCAGCACCAGCGCGATCACCAGCGCCAGTTGTCCGAACAGGCTGCGCGGCCAGCCATCGTGCAGGTGGCGGCGGCTCATGGCGCGGCCTGCGGCGGCACGTACACGTAGCCGATGCCCCACACGGTCTGGATCAGCCGCGGCGTCTGCGCATCGTCCTCGAGCAACTTGCGCAGGCGCGCCACGGTGACGTCGATGCTGCGCGCCAGGGCGTCGTGCTCGCGGCCGTGCGCCAGGCTCATCAGGCGGTCGCGGCTGAGCGGCTGGTGCGGATGCCGCAGCAGCACCGACAGCACCGCGAACTCGGCGGTGGTCAGCTTCAGCGGTTGGCCGTCGCGGCGCAGTTCGCGCCGGCCCAGATCCAGGCGGAAGCGGCCGAAGCCGATCTCGCCGCCGTCGGGCTGCGGCGCGCCGGCGCCGGTCGGCCGCGTGCGCCGCAACACCGCGCGGATCCGCGCCAGCAACTCGCGCGGGCTCACCGGCTTGGGCAGGTAATCGTCGGCGCCGATCTCCAGGCCGACGATGCGATCGATCTCGTCGCCCTTGGCGGTGAGCATCACGATCGGCGTGGTGTCGCCCTGGCCGCGCAGGCGCCGGCAGATCTCCAGGCCGTTCTCGCCGGGCAGCATCAGGTCGAGGACCACCAGATCGTAGTGGCCGCGCGCCAACGCCTGTTGCAGTTGGGTGCCATCGGCCACCGCCTTCACCACGAACCCCTGGCCGTCGAGATAGCGACGCAGCAGCTCGCGCAGGCGTTCGTCGTCGTCGACCAGGAGCAGGCGGGCGGGGGCGTCGTTCATGGGGCCACTATCGGGTGCGCCGCGCCCGCACGGCAATGCCCGGCGCACGGAAGTTGTAAGCGGATGTGTCCGCCGCCGCGCGCGGAAACATCCGCTGGCCGAAACGCCACACCTGGCGCGTGCAAGCGGCCTACCGTGGGTCCACCGCAGCGCTGCGCTGCTCCACGGAGAACGACGATGACCCTCTCGCCCCGCACTTCGCTTCTTCTGCTCGCCCTGGCCATCAGCGGCCTGACCGCGCTGGCGGCGCCCGACGCACAGGCGCGCGAGCGCACCCGGACCCGCACCGCCAGTCACGTCGACGGCGCCCGCAGTGCCGCGGTGAATGCCAGCGCCAGCGGCACCCACGGCAGCCGGGTGCGGGCACGCCAGTGGCAGGCCGATGGCCAGGGCAACGTCTCGAACAGCCGCAGTGCGGCCGCGAGCGGCGCCAACGGCGCGGCGGCCGCGCGTCAGTCCAGCGCCTACCGCAACGCCGACGGCAGCGCCGGCCGCCAGGGCAGCGCCAGCGTCACCACCGCCAACGGTGGCAGCGCCAGCAGCAGCGGCAGCATCGCCAGGAGCGCCGATGGCAGCGTCATCGGTAGCCGCCAGAGCAGCGCCAGCGGCGCCAACGGCGGCAGTTACCAGGGCTCGACCACGGTCGCCGGCGGCAGTGTCACCCACACCGGGACCTGCACCAACGCCGCTGGCGAGGTCGTGGCCTGCCGTCCGTAGCCGGCCCCCCCGGCGTGGCGACCGCGCCCGCGTCGTCCAGTCCGCCGCGTCGGTTCCTCGCCCGGGGCGCCACTTTGCCGTCCATCCCTTATCCGAGACCGCCATGAAGACTCGCATTGCCCATGGGCTGCTGTGCAGCCTGTTGTTGGCCGGCACCGCTGCCGCACAGACCGCGCCGAGCGCCGCACAGAAGGAGCAACTGCAGCAAAAGCTCAAGGCCGCCGACGCCAACGGCGATGGCCTGATCAGCCGCAGCGAAGCCGAGGCATCGCTGCCGCGCCTCGCCAAGCGGTTCGACGCGCTGGACCGCAATCACGACGGCCAGCTGTCGCCGGACGAACTGCGCGCGGCGGTGCAACAGGCCAGGCAGCAGGCCGGACAGCGCGCGCGCTGAGCCGGCGCGGCGCGACAGCGGCATCGCGCCTGCAACCCAAGTCCGTGCAGCGGCCGGCGCCGCCGCGTTGCAGGGGCGTGCCGCGCGCGGCGACCGTTGGCCCGCTGCCGGCGTGGCGGTGGCCCGCTCCCCGCGCAGTTGGCGCAGATCGGCGCGCACCGCCATGCGCGGGCGGCCGCCGACAGGCGCGCCCAGGCCCTTGCGGCATGGGCGCTGCGGCCGTTCCAGGCCGATCCGGCGTCCCGTAGCGGGGATTTGCGGGGTCCCTGCGGCAAACGGTTGCCCCGCTTGGCTTTTTGCATTTACGACTACATTTAGCGTTGACGACGCTCAGGTACCCCACTATCTTGTGGTGGTCGGTTCCAGCAGCCACCAGGCTGCGGGATCAAAAGGGAAGCCGGTGCGGCGCAAAGGCGCTCAGTCCGGCGCTGCCCCGCAGCGGTAATTGGGAACGAACCCGTCACCCGCACTGAGGCGTCCCGCCTTGGGAAGCGACGGGCTAGGACACCGGCCATCGGCCGCCGCCCATCAGCCCGAAGACCTGCCGACAGCCGCGCGATGCACACAGCGCGGCGCCGACCGTTGAATCTCCGGGGGGAGAGGGTCGGTGAAGCGGTGACCGCCCGTAGGCCGCATGCCTGCGCCGTCGCGGTCGCTGCGACACCGCGTCCCCACGCTGCTGATCCGGTCGGAGCCTGCCTGCGAGGGTCGGGCAGCCGGTGCAACCACGCTTGGAGACCTTCATGAGCCAGACCCACAGCCTGCCGGCCGCCGCCCCCCTCGACGCCGCCGACGTCGATTCCACGCCGGCCGCCGCCGCCGCGCAGCCCGACGTGGCCGCCAGCGAGCCGAGCAACGACCAGCGCGCGGTGACCTGGATCGTCAAGGACGGCGGCAACCGCCGCATGGCCTTCGACCGCTCGCGCCTGCAGCGCACCCTGGACCGGATCCATGCCGAGTTCCCGCAACTGGACGTGGCCGACTACGAGCGCAAGGCCTTCGCCTTCGTCGAGAAGAAGGAGAGCCTGTCGGCCGACGACATGGTCGACTACCTGATCCGCGAGGCCGAGTCGCGCGTGGACATCGCCACCCCGGAGTGGGAGTACTTCGCCGCGCGCCTGTACCTGCACCGCCTGTACAAGCGCGCCAGCAAGAACCGCTTCTACGATGCCGGCGAGAAGTACGGCTCCTACGTCGGCCTGCAGGAAAGCCTGGCCGACCGCGGCGTGTACTCGATCGACATCCTCAAGAACTACTCCAAGGACGAGCTGGCCGAAGCCGGCAGGATGATCGACCCGGAGCGCGACAAGCTGTTCGCCTACAACGGCCTGTACCTGCTGGCCACGCGCTACCTGGCCACCGACAACTCGCGCAAGGTCTACGAACTGCCGCAGGAGCGCTGGCTGACCATCGCGCTGTACCTGATGCAGGACGAGAAGCCGCGCGAGCGCCGCATGCAACTGGTCGGCGAGGCCTACTGGGCGCTGTCCAACCTGTACATGACCGTGGCCACGCCCACCCTGGCCAACGCCGGCAAGATCGGCGGGCAGCTGTCGAGCTGCTTCATCGACACCGTCGACGACAGCCTGCAGGGCATCTACGACTCCAACACCGACGTGGCGCGCGTGTCCAAGCACGGCGGCGGCGTCGGCGCCTACCTGGGCTACGTGCGTTCCTCCGGCTCGGCGATCCGCGGGGTCAAGAACTCCAGTGGCGGCGTGGTGCCGTGGATCAAGCAGCTCAACAACACCGCCGTGTCGGTGGACCAGCTCGGCCAGCGCAAGGGCGCCATCGCCGTGTACCTGGACATCTGGCACCGCGACATCGAGGCGTTCCTGGACCTGCGCCTGAACAACGGCGACCAGCGCCTGCGCGCGCACGACGTGTTCACCGCGGTGTGCGTGCCGGACATCTTCATGGAAGCGGTGGAGCGCCGCGGCGAGTGGTATCTGTTCGACCCGCACGAGGTGAAGGAGGTCAAGGGCTGGTACCTGCAGGACTTCTTCGACGAGAAGCGCGGCGAAGGCAGCTTCCGCGCCCGCTACGAGGAAGTGGTGGCCGACGAGCGCATCGGCCGCAAGGTGGTCAAGGCCATCGACATGTTCAAGCGGATCATGGTCAGCCAGCTGGAGACCGGCAACCCGTTCATGTTCTATCGCGACGAAGTCAATCGCATGAACCCGAACAAGCACCAGGGCATGGTCTATTCCAGCAACCTGTGCACAGAGATCCTGCAGAACATGAGCCCGACCCGGGTCATCCAGGAGATGATCAGCGGCGACCAGATCGTGACCACCAAGCAGGCCGGCGACTTCGTCGTGTGCAACCTGTCCTCGGTGAACCTGGGCCGCGCGGTCACCGCGCAGCCGGACCTGCTGACGCCGGACGTGCTGGAGCGGCTGATCCGGGTGCAGGTGCGCATGCTCGACAACGTCATCGACCTCAACGACCTGCCGGTGCCGCAGGCCACCATCACCAACCAGAAGTACCGCGCGATCGGCCTGGGCACCTTCGGCTGGCACCACCTGCTGGCGCAGAAGGGCATCGACTGGAACTCCAAGCAGGCCGAGGAGTACAGCGATGCGCTGTACGAGCGCATCAACTACCTGACCATCCAGGCGAGCCTGGCGCTGGCCAAGGAGAAGGGCGCCTACAAGGTGTTCAAGGGCAGCGACTGGCAGAACGGCGAGTACTTCAGCAAGCGCGGCTACACCAGCCCCGAGTGGCAGGAGCTGGCGGCGCAGGTCAGCATCAACGGCGTGCGCAACGCCTGGATGGTGGCGGTGGCGCCGAACATGAGCACCGCGCAGATCGCCGGCTCCACCGCCTCGATCGACCCGATCTACAGCGCGTTCTACTACGAAGAGAAGAAGGACTTCCGCCGCCCGGTGGTGGCGCCGGGCCTGACCGTGGACACCTATCCGTACTACGAGAAGGGCGCCTACCGGGTCGACCAGTTCGCCAGCGTGCGCCAGAACGCGCGCCGCCAGCGCCACGTCGACCAGTCGATCAGCTTCAACTTCTACGTGCCCAGCACCATCCGCGCCAGCACCCTGCTCGACCTGCACATGACCGCGTGGAAGGAAGGCCTGAAGACCACCTACTACGTGCGCTCCAACGACATCGACATCAGCGAGTGCGAGTGGTGCTCGAGCTGATCGCCGGCGCCTGACGCCAGCGCCGCGCGGTGGGCCGTCCCGCCGCGCGTCCCGCATTCCCCCCGCGCCGTTCGTCGGCGCCGTTCACCCGACTACCGAAGCAACGTCCATGGCCATCGCGCTCGACCGCATCAAGATCCTCGAACCGCTGCACCCCAACCGCTCCACCGGCATCATCAACGGCACCACCAGCGGCATCCTCAACTGGAACGACATCCCGTACCCGTCCTTCTACCGGGCGTACAAGGAGCTGTCGACCAACTTCTGGATCCCCGACGAAGTGGACATGAAGGGCGATGCCAAGCAGTACGGGGAACTGTCGGCGCGCGAGAAGAACGCCTACGACTCGATCATCGGCCTGCTGGCCACGCTGGATTCGCCGCAGACGCGCTTCATCTACAACGTCGCCGAATACATCACCGACCCGGCCGCGCACGCCAACGCCGCGATCATCGGCCAGCAGGAAGTGATCCACAACGAGAGCTACTCGTACGTGCTGGCGTCCATCGCCGGGCTGGCCGACCAGAACCGCGTGTTCGAGATCGCGCGCACGCACCCGACCATCATCGCGCGCAACCAGCCGATCATGCAGGCCTACGACGACTTCATGCGCGAGAAGACCGCCGAGACCCTGCTGCGCTCGCTGATCCAGTCCTCGATCCTGGAAGGCATCAACTTCTATTCCGGGTTCGCGTACTTCTACAACCTGGTGCGGCAGAACCGCATGACCGGCACCGGCAAGATCATCAGCTTCATCAACCGCGACGAGCTGGCGCACACCAAGTTCATCAGCGAGCTGATCCGCGCCATCATCGGCGAGAACGCCGAGCTGCAGACCAACGAGCTGACCGACTACGTGCACCAGGCGTTCGAGCACGCGATCCGGCTGGAGACCGAGTGGTCCTCGGAAGTGCTCGACGGCATCGAGGGCATCGACGTGGACGAGATGATCCAGTACGTGAAGTACCGCGCCAACAAGATGTCCGGCATGCTCGGCATCGAGAAGCTGTACACCGACGCCAGCGACAACGTGATGCCGTGGATCAAGGCCTACGCCGACAACTTCACCGAGACCAAGACCGACTTCTTCGAGATGCGCAACGCCAGCTACAAGAAGACCAACTCGGACAACGGCTTCGACGATCTGTGAAGAGCCGGGATTGGGGAATCGGGAATGGGGATTGGCAACAGCGAGTCCCTGCGCTCTGACGAATCCCCACTCCCGACTCCCCAATCCCCGCCTCATGCGCCTCCTGCTCGCCTACGCTTCGCTCAGCGGCAACACCCGCGACGTCGCCCGCCGCGTGCATGCGCAGTGCGAGGCCGCCGGGCATCAGGTGACCTGGATCCATACCGATGTGCAGACCCTGCACGGCGTGCTCGGCGACGCCGCGCGCGCGGCGGACTTCGACCTGCACCTGCTCGGCAGCTGGAGCGACAACGCCGGGCGCACGCCGGCGGAGATGAAGCGCTACATCGCCGAGCTGGTCGAGGCGACCGGCAAGATGATCGAGGTCGCGGCGTTCGGCACCGGCGAGACGCAGTGGGGGCTGGAGTACTACTGCGGCGCGGTCAAGCGCATCGCCCGCTTCTTCGACAGCGCCTATCCGTTGCTGGAGATCGAGCAGATGCCCCACGGCGACCGCGACAACGCCGCGATCGACGCCTGGTGCGCGCAGGTGCTGGCGCTGCGCGCCGCGCGCGCGCTGCCGGCAGGCGCCGTGCCGGTGGCCGAGCCGGCCGCTGCCGGGCCCGCGTCTTCCAGCGCGGCCGGGTTCGCTTCGATCGCGTTGCCGTTGCACGGCAGCGGCTGAGGCTGCATTCCGTTCATCCGTTTTTCCTGGCATCGCCGGCGTCGCGCCATCCCGCGCCGGGCTTCCCCCGACATCAGACAAGGTCCCGCTCCATGTTCACCACCATCACCGTCGCCACCGCCGAACAGTTCGCCGACGCCATCGCCGCGCATCCGCGCGTGCTGGCCGACTTCAACAAGGACAACTGCCCCGGCTGCCGCATGCTCGACAAGTCGCTGGAGCGTTTCGCCGAGAGCGACAGCGCGCAGGGCGTGACCTTGCTCAAGGTGAAGATGGAGGACGTGGGCGAGGATTTCTTCCGCGCCCAGGGCCTGCGCCAGACGCCGACGCTGATGCTGTTCCGGCAGGGCGAGGAAGTGGCGCGGGTGCCCGGCTTCGTGCCGCCGGCGAAGATCGACGAAGCGGTGCGCGCACACCTGGCGTGAGCGCAGCGCTTCCTCCTGTAGGAGCGGCTTCAGCCGCGACAGGTTCCATCCGTAGGTTCTGTCGCGGCTGAAGCCGCTCCTACAGGGGAGGGCCTGCGCGCCGGAACCAAGCGCACCGCGCTTGACCTCGACCGCACTTGAGGTCGTCCAATGCGGTTCCCGCACGAGGAGCCGCCATGCGCATCACCCAACTGAGCCTGCCCGCCAGCGATCCCGCGGCGAGTGCCGCTTTCTATCGCGATGTCCTGCACCTCCCGGTGGCGGCCACGCAGGTGCGTATCGGCTGGAGCCTGCTCGATCTGGTGCCCGCCAGCGCCGCGGTCGGCAGCGTGCATCTGGCGTTCAACATCCCATCGGCCCGCTTCGACGCCGCCTGCGCCTGGCTGTCCCGGCGCGTGCCGTTGCTGCGCGATCCGCTGGGCGAATCGCGCTTCGCGCTCGACGCGGCGTGGCAGTCGCAGTCGGTATATTTCGCCGGACCCGACGGCGCGGTGCTGGAACTGATCGCGCGCAAGCCGTTGCCGGCGCACGCCGTCGCCGACGGTGAATTTTCCGCAGCCGAGCTGCTGTGCATCAGCGAGGTCGGCTTGCCCAGCGCGCAGGTGGCCGCGGTGGCCGCGGCGGCGCAGGAGCGGATGGGGTTGCCGCCGTTCATGCCGGTATCGGACGTGTTCGCGCCGCTCGGCGACCATGAGGGCCTGTTGATCCTGGTCGATGCGCAGCGACGCTGGTTCCCCGAGCAACGCCAGCTGCCGTTCGCGCGCGGCGTGCGGGTGCTGGTCGAAGGTGCGCGCGGCGGGCAGGTGCTGAGCGACGTGGCGGGATGGGAGGTGGTGTCGCAGTAGGCCGTGCGGCCATGCTTCTGTAGGAGCGGCTTCAGCCGCGACAGAACCTCCGGATAGAGCCTGTCGCGGCTGAAGCCGCTCCTACAGGGGGGCAATCCAGCTTCGACTATCCGCGCTTGCCCTTCGCATGCGCCTGCGCCAGTTGCCACAGATGGCGCACCACCGGCAGCGCCTGCGCGGTGGCCGGCAGCGTCGCCAGCGCCAGCCGCGCCATCGGCACGCGACCGTCGATGTCCAGGTAGCGCACGCCGGGCAGTTGCACCTGGGTGGTCGATGCCGGCACCACCGACACGCCGAGTTCGGCGGCGACCAAGTTCACGATCGAGGACATCTGCGGCGCTTCCTGCTTGATCTGCAATTCGAAACCGGACTGGCGGCAGGCCTCGAGGATCTCGTCGTACAGGCTGGTGCCGAAGCTGCGCGGGAACAGGATGAACGGTTCGCCGGCCAGCGCCGACAGCGGCGCGCGCTTGCGCTTGGCCAGGCGGTGCGCGGCCGGCACCGCGATCTTCATCGGTTCGTCCGGGAACTTGAGCAGTTGCAACTCCGGTGGCGTGGCCACGCTGTAACGGATGAAGGCCGCATCCAGTCGGCTCTGCACCAGCGCGGCGAGCAGGCCGGCGGTATTGGTTTCCTCCAGTGCCAGCGCCACCGCGGGCCAGCCGCGGCGGAAGTTGCGCACCAGCGTCGGCACGATCGGGTTGAACGCCGCCGAGGCGGTGAAGCCCAGCCGCAACACGCCGCTCTCGCCGCGCGCGGCGCGCCGCGCGGCGTCGCCGGCGCGTTCCAGGTCGGCGAGCACGCGCCTGGCTTCGCCGCGGAAGGCGCGCCCGGCCTCGGTCAGGTCGGCGCCGCGCGGCGTGCGCACGAACAGGGGCGTGCCCAGCTCCTGCTCCAGCGCGCGGATCTGCTGGCTCAGCGGCGGTTGCTGGATGCCCAGTTGCGCCGCGGCGCGGGTGAAGTGGCCGGCCTCGGCGACGGCCAGGAAATAGCGCAGATGGCGCAGTTCCATGTCATATCCAGAAGATATGGAAACAGCCTGGATCATATATTGGACACCGGCCTGGCGCAGGCAAATACTGGCCGCCCCTTTCCGCCGCCGTGCCGTCGTGACCGTGTCCAGCCAATGCCCGCCATTGCCGATCGAGCAGGCTGCGCCGCTGGCGCGCATGCGCCTGGCCCTGTTCCTGGCCGGCTTCGCCACCTTCTCGCTGCTGTACAGCGTGCAGCCGCTGTTGCCGGCATTCGCGCGCGAATTCGAGGTCAGCGCGGCGACCAGTTCGCTGCCGCTGTCGCTGGCCACCGGCGGCCTGGCGCTCGCGATCTTCTGCGCCGGCGCGGTGTCGGAAAACCTGGGCCGGCGCGGGCTGATGTTCGTGTCGATCGCGCTGGCGGCGCTGCTCAACCTGCTCGCCGCGTACCTGCCGCACTGGGGCGCGCTGGTGGTGGCGCGCGCGCTGTCCGGCGTGGCCCTGGGCGGGGTGCCGGCGGTGGCGATGGTCTATCTGGCCGAGGAACTGCCCGCGCGCAAGCTCGGCGCGGCCACCGGCCTGTATGTGGCCGGCAACGCGTTCGGCGGCATGGTCGGACGCATCGGCATGAGCGTGCTGACCGATCATTTCGACTGGCGTACCGCGCTGGCGGTGTTCTCCGCCCTGGATCTGCTGGTCGCGGTCGGCTTCGTGCTGCTGCTGCCGCCATCGCGGCATTTCGTGCGCCGCCGCGGCATCAACCTGCGCTTCCACCTGCAGGCCTGGGCCGGGCACCTGCGCGACCGCCACCTGCCGTGGCTGTTCGCGATCCCGTTCCTGGCGATGGGCGTGTTCGTCAGCGTCTACAACTACGCCGGCTTTCGCCTGGGCGGGCCGGAGTTCGGGCTGAGCCAGAGCCAGCTCGGCATGATCTTCAGCGCCTACGTGTTCGGCATCGTGTCCTCGTCGGTGGCCGGCGCGGCATCGGACCGCTTCGGCCGCGGCCCGGTGGTGCTGGCCGGGCTCGCCACCGCCGCGCTGGGCGTGGCGCTGACCGTCGCGCACGTGCTGGCGGTGGTCATCGCCGGCATCGTGCTGTTGACCATCGGCTTCTTCGTCGCGCACTCGGCGGCCAGCGCCTGGGTCGGCCGCCTCGGCGGACAGAACAAGGGCCATGCCGCCTCGCTGTACCTGCTGGCCTACTACGCCGGCGCCAGCCTGATCGGTTCGCTCAGCGGCGCGGCCTGGCAGCACGGCGGCTGGAACGCGCTGGTCGCCTGTTGCCTGGTCCTGCTGGGGATCGGCCTGGTCGCCGCGCAGGTGCTGCGCCGCGGCGCCGACGACAGTCGTCCCTACGGCCGTTTCGGGCCGCATCCGCCGCGCGGCGAGTGAGCCGCGCCGCCATCCTCCAATCGGAGTTGCGCGATGCAGATCGACCATCTCGACCACCTGGTCCTCACCGTCGCCGACATCGAGGCCAGTTGCGCCTTCTATGCGCAGGTGCTGGGCATGCGCGTGGTGACGTTCGGCGAAGGCCGCAAGGCGCTGGCGTTCGGCCGACACAAGCTCAATCTGCATCTTGCCGGCCACGAATACGACCCCAAGGCACGCGTGCCCACGCCAGGCGCGGCCGACCTGTGCTTTCTCGCCGCCACGCCGCTGGCGCAGGTGGCCGAAGAACTGCGGGCTGCAGGCGTGCCGATCGAGGAAGGACCGATCCAACGCACCGGCGCCTGCGGACCGATCCTGTCGCTGTACTTCCGCGATCCGGACGGCAACCTGATCGAGGTCGCCAACCCGTTGTGACGGCGGGCGCCGCCGCGGCAGCGCCCGCGTTGCGCGGTCACTCCGAATAGCTCACCGACAGGGTGACGTTGGCGTAGCCGCCGCTGCCGCCGACCAGGCGGAAGAAGTAGCTGCCCGTGGCCGGCAGCGCCATCTGCACGTTCTGCGTGGTGCCGCTGCGCAGCGAACTGTAGTCGGCGTCGCTGCCATCGGCGCCGGGCGCGCGCACCGCGCGCACGTACAGCTTGAGCTGGCCGCTGCCGCCGAGGGTGCGGAGTTGCAGGTTGCGGGCATTGACCGGCACGTCCAGGCGGTACAGCGGTCCCTGGCCGGCCGCGGCCGCCAGCTTGGTGACGGTGCCGCGGCCCACGCTGATGGCCGTGGCCTCGTCGCCTCCGCCGCTGGCGCCGGCGGCACGAGCGACGGCCTTGCCGGCGTTGAGAATGCCGGCGCCGATGTACGGCGTCTGCTTGCTCGGGAAGGGATTGGAGGTCTGGGTCAGGATGTCGCGCAACTGCGCCTGCGTGGGCAGCGGGCGGTTGGCGTTGAGCGCGGCGCTGATCGCCAGCGCGACCACGCCGGCTACGTGCGGCGAAGCCATCGAGGTGCCCGCGTAGCCGGCGTAGGCCGGCTGGTCGGGGCCCTTTTCGCCGGTGTTGAGGGTGGACCAGATCAGGCCGGTGCGCACCGCGCCCGAGCCGCTGGCCGCGTCGTTGGCATACACGCCGCCGCCGGGGGCCGACAGGGTGATGGTGTTGCCGTAGTTGGAGTAGTAGGCGCGGCCGCCGGTGATGCCGTTGGCGGCCACGTTGATCACGCCCGGGCAACTGGCCGGCGAGTAGCCCGCGGCGTCGGCGTTGTCGTTGCCGGCGGCCACCACCACCACGCTGCCGCGCGCGATCGCGCTGGAGATGGCGGTGGAGGTCACCGAATCCTGCGCGCAGGAACCGCCGCCGCCCAGGCTCATGTTGATCACCTCGGCCGGGTTGGCGTTGTCCGGCACGCCGTCGATGTGGCCGCCGGAGGCCCACACGATCGCATCGGCGATGTCGGCGGTGGTGCCGCCGCAATGGCCGAGCGCGCGGATCGGCAGGATCTTCGCGTCCGGCGCCACGCCGGCCATGCCGACGCTGTTGTTGGTGCGCGCGGCGATGGTGCCGGCGACGTGGGTGCCGTGCCAGGAACTGGTTTTCTGCTCATCCGGCTGCACGCAGCCGCCGTTGGCGACCAGGTACTTGTCGTCGGTGGTCCAGTCGCCGGTATCCCAGCCGCCGGCCACGCGGCCGTTGCTGGCGCGGCCGGAGAGCAGCGCATCGCTGATGAAGTCGTAGCCGGCGCTGGCCAGCGAGGTGTCCAGGTCCGGGTGCGCGGTGATGCCGGTGTCGATCACCGCGACCACCACGCCCTGGCCGGTGCCGTACTGCCAGGCCGGCAGCAGGTCGATGCCGCCGCGGTTGGGATAGCCGGTGGTCTCCGGCGCCAGCGTTTCCAGGTGGCCGTCGGGCGTGCGCAGGTGCCACTGCACGGAGTAGCCCGGGTCGTTCGGCGCGGCGGTCGCCGCGGCCGTGGCCTGCGCGGCGCTGCGCACCGGCTTGAGCAGCAGGTTCGGCTCCACATGCGCCACCGCCGGGTCGGCCTTGAGGTTGGCGATCAGCGTCTCCAGCTGCGATTGGCTCAGGCGGCGGTCGGGCCGCACCAGATCGGCGCCGATGCCGAGCCGGCGCACCCGGTTCAGCGCCGGCGCGCTCTGCCGGTAGGTGGTCGCCCACACGTTGGCGGCGCTGCGCGCGCTCATGATCTGCTTGAGCTTGGTGGCGGCGGCACCCCCATCGCGGCGTTCGCTGCTGCCGTCGCGGTAGGTCACGATCAGGCCGTCGTAGACCTTGGATTGGCCGGGCGCGCCGGTGTCGAGCACGGAGAAACGCGCAGCGGATTGCGCGTGCGCGCTGGAGGCCAGCGCGATCCCGAGCGACAGCGCCAGCAGGTTGCGGGGAAGTGGGGAAATGTCGGACATGACGGGTTCTCTACGAAAGGTCGAAAGCGGCGGAGACGCGGGGCGGGTGGGGGCGGCTCACCAGCTGAAGCCGGCACCGGCGGACACGCTCTTCTCGTTGCCGGAGAAGGCGCCGCCGAGCGAGACGCTGGCGCGGTTGCCGATCGCGCGCTGGTAGCCCACCGCCAGCGCGCTTTCGCCGCCCTGCGAGCCGACGCCGACGCCGATGCGGTTGGCACCGGCCAGGCCGGAGGTGTTGGTCGCCATGCCGGCGTAGGCGGCGCTGACCGCGCCCATCCGGTCGATGCGCCGGTCCAGGTGCTGGAAGCGCTGGTCGGTGTCGTTGCGCAGCTTGGTCAGGTTGTCGTCCCAGCCGGCCAGGCGGCTGTCGGTGTAGGCCTTGGCATTGCTCAGGGTGGCGCTGTCGCCGGCCTGCATCTGCGCGACGTTGACCGCATCGGTGCCGGCGCTGCCGGCGGCGACGTTGCTGATCTGGCGTTCGTTGCCGGCGCTGCCGATCGAGACGGTGTTGGCGCGGGTGGCGGACGAGCCGCGGCCGATGGCCACCGCGTTGTTCGCCGAGACCGAGGCGCCTTGACCCAGCGCGGTGCCGGAGGCGGCCGCGACCGTGGCGCTTTCGCCGACCGCGACCGCGTTGGTGGCGGTGGCGCTGATGCTGGCATTGGCGCCGACCGCGGTACTGCCGTCGGCGTCGACCCGTGCGTTGCCGCCCAGCGCGGTGTCGTTGGGGCCGTAGGCCAACGCGTTGGAGCCGATCGCGGTGCCGTTCTGGCCGTTGGCGGTGGCCTGCGCGCCCACCGCCACCGCATTGGTGCCGGCGCCGACGCTGGGGCCGCCCTCGCTGCCGCTGCCCACCGCCACGGCGCCGCCGCCGCTTTGCGCCAGGCTGCCGACCCGGTTATCCAGCGACGACAGCGCGCCGTCCAGCGCCGACAGCGCCGAGCCGACGTTGCCGTAGCTGCGCCCCTGGATCAGGTAGCTGCCGCCGTTGAAGCTGCCGTCGCTGCCGAAGCCGCCGGCGCCGAGCGCGCTGGCGAGGCTGCGCAGCTGCAGCACGTTGACCGCGTCGGTGTCGGCGGTGCCGGCGCCGATGTAGGTGAGCTGGCGCAGCGCGCCGTCGTTGCCGAAGGCGACCGCGTTGTCGCGGTCGGCCATCGAACCGGCGCCGATCGCCACGCTGTTGGCGCCGGTGGCGGCGCTGTTGTAGCCCAGCGCCACGGTGCCCGCGCCGAGCGCGGTGGCGCCGCTGCCCAGCGCGGTGGCGCCGTCGCCGTTGGCGCTGGCGATGCTGCCGAAGGCGCTGGCCTCGACGCCGTCGGCGTAGGCTTGCCCGCCCACCGCGACGGCGTTCTCGCTGGTCGCCAGCGCCTGCGCGCCCAGGGCCATGCTGTGGACCGCATCGGCGTGGCTGTCGAAGCCCAGCGCCACGCCGTAGTCCGACAGCGCCCAACTGCCGGCGCCCACGTTCACCGCGCCCAGGCCGTTGGATTGGGCCGGAATGCCGCTGTTGCTGGCGCCGATGCTCACGCTCTGCTGGCCGGCGGCCGAGGCGCCTTCGCCGATCGCCACGCTGCCGTCGCCGGCGGCGGTCGCGGTGTAGCCCAGCGCGGTGCCGAAGTAGCCGGACGCGGTGCTGTAGCCACCGACCGCGGTGGTGCCGACGTTGGACGACCAGGCGGCGTAGCCGAAGGCGCTGGCCTGTTCGGCTTCTGCGCGGGACGAGCCGCCAGCAGCGGTCGCGTACACCCCGCTGGCCGAGGAGGTGGAGCCGACCGCGGTGGCGCTGTCGCCACTGGCGCTGGCGGCCCAGCCCAGGGCGCTGGCGTTGCCGGCGGTGGCGGTGGCGGCGGTGCCGATCGCCAGCGCGCCGAAGCCGGTGCTCTGCGCGCCCGGGGAATCGCCGACGGCGCTGCCGAAGTAGCTGCCGCCGATCGCGATCGCCGAGGTGCCGCTGGCGACGGCGCCATCGCCCATCGCGATGGCCGCGCTATCCGAGGCGACGGTGTGGTGGCCGATGGCGATGGCGAAGGCGCCGGAGGCATCGGCGCGCGCACCCATCGCCACCGCGCGCAGGCCGGCGGCGCTGGCGTAGTCGCTACCGTCGTTCAGCCCTTCGGCCAGGAAGTAGTTGGCGGTGTTCTGGCTGCCCGGCTGAACCGGTTGCGCCGGGTCGTCGGTGCTGCCGTCGTCGGCCGCGGCGGTGCCGTCGGCCTGCGCGGCCGGCACCGCCTGCGCGGCCGTGGCGCGCGCGACCGGCGCTTCGGCGGCGCCGGCGCCCAGCGGCACCAGAGCGAGCAGCACCGCCGCGGTCAACAGGCCGTAAGACAGCGGCGGCAGTATGCGAGGGTGGGCGGGCGTCTGGCGCGGACGCGCCGGGGCGGGCAGAAGAGGCATGGTCGGATCCAGGGGCTGATGCCGGCGCACGGGGCGCACCGGCGATGGGTTTAGACCCGATTAAGGCGACAGGCGGCTCCGTGCTTCAATGCACGTAAATTCACGGCTTCCTCACGGTAGACTCACCGACATGGGCGCCAGGCCGCGACACGCATCCCAAAATCCCGCGGTCGCCCTGGGCGCCGCGCGGGTCTGGCGCCGCGCCTCGGCCTGGCTGCGCCGGGTGCCGATCGCCGACCCGGTGGACCGCCGCAACGCCCCCGCGCTGCAGGTGCTGTTCCTGTTCCTGGGCAGCGAGATCCCGCTCAACAAGCTCTACCACCTGCTCACCGCGCCGCGCATCGAGATGAGCATGGTGCAGCTGGCGGTGGATGTCGGCACCGATGCGGCGATCGCCGCCGCGGCCTGGGGCGGGATCTGGATGATCCGCCGCGGCCTGCTGAAAGAGGCCGCCGCCGCGTTCATCGCGGTGGTGCTGTGCTCGGCGGTCGCCGCCAACCTGGCGTTCGGCTACCAGCTGCAGGCCTTCGATCCGTATCCGATGATGATGCTGACCCTGGCCGCGCTGGTGATCGGGCGCCGCGCGCTGTGGCTGGTGTACCTGTGCATCCCGCTGATCTTCTGGCTGGGCATGGAGAGCCCGTGGGGCCAGGATCCGCACGGCAACCGCAGCCCGTTCCAGAACCTGCCGTCGCTGGCGCTGAGCTACCTGATGATCACCCTGGTGCTGGACCGCACCGTGGCCGCGCTGCGCGAGAGTCTGCGGCGGGCGCGCCGCAACGCCGCGCTGCTGCGCGTGGAGATGCGCGAGCGCGCGCAGGCGCAGCAACGGTTGTTGCACCTGCAGAAGATCGAGTCGGTCGGGCACCTGGCCAGCGGGGTGTCGCACGACTTCAACAACATCCTCGCCGCGATCGTCGGCTACACCGAGCAGCGCCACCGCGTGCACGAACTGGACTTCGAACCGCATGGCGATGCGCTGGCGATGGCCGAGGCGCTGCACGGCATCGAGCTGGCCGCGCAGCGCGGCGTGGCGATCAGCCGCAAACTGCTCAGCTTCAGCCGGCGCGAACTGAGCGTGCCCGAGCGCTTCGACGCGAACGAGGCGGTGTGCGGCATCGAGCCGATGTTGCGGCAGCTGTTCGGGCCGACGGTGCGGCTGCAACTGGACCTGGCGCCCGAACCGCTGGCGCTGTTCCTGGACCGCAGCCAGCTCGACCTGGCGTTGCTCAACTTCGCCGCCAACGCGCGCGATGCGATGCCGGGAGGCGGCTGTTTTTCGCTGCGCCTGCAGCGCGAAGACGCCTTCGCGCGCATCGAGATCGCCGATACCGGCATCGGCATGAGCGCGCAGGTGCAGCGGCAGATCTTCGAGCCGTTCTTCACCACCAAGCCGGCCGGGCAGGGCACCGGGCTGGGTCTGGCGGTGGCGTTCGAAATGGCGCAACAGGCGCACGGCAGCCTGCAGGTGCGTAGCGTGCCCGGGGCGGGGACGTGTTTCGTGCTGCGCCTGCCGCTGGCCGCGCTCAGCGTTCCTGCGGCATGAGCAGGTAGCCTTCGCCGCGCACCGACTTCAGCGGCAGCGGCACGCCGGTGCGCTCCTGCACCTTCTGCCGCAAGCGATGCAGCAACGCGTCCAGCCGATGCGGATCGATCTCCAGCCCGGCGTTGCCGCCGAGCATGCCGATCAACGCATCGCGGCTGACCAGGCGCCCGCGCGCCTGCCACAGGCTCTGCAGCACCTTGCGTTCGGAGGCGGTCAACGGCACCGCCTGCCCGTCCGGCGCGAACAGGCACCAGCCGTCGTCCTGCAGCTGCCATTCCTCGCTGGCCGGCGCGCTTGGCCGCAGCATGCGCCGGGCCACGCTGAACAGGGTGGCGGCGAGGATCTCGATCTGCACCGGCTTGATCAGGTACGCATCTGCGCCCTGGACCAGCCCGCGCACCAGATCCGGCTGCTCGCCGCGGCCGCTGAGGATGACGATCCCCATGCCGGGGCGGCGTTCCTGCAACTGCTGGGTCAAGGTGAAACCGTCGCTGTCGGGCAGGCCGATGTCGAGCACGATCAGATCGAAACGCTGCGCTTCCAGCGCCGCCCACAGCGCCTGCGCGGTGCGCAGCGGGATCGCCTCGAAGCCGTGCCGCAGCAGCCCGGGCAGCAGCACGCGGTCGCGCAGCACGTCGTCGTCCTCCAGCAACGCCACGCGCAATGGCGCGGTAGCGGTAGCGGTAGCGGCGAGCGGGGGCGGGGTCGGATCGGAAACGCGGCTCACGAGGCGGAATCGGCGAAGGGACGGCATTCCTCATGGAGGCAGCGCGCGGCGTCGAGCAGGCCGTGACCGCCGAGCATCCTGCCGCGTCCTGGACAGTAGCCAGTTTCCAGCGGGCTTTCAATGCGCGCGGCAACGCTTCAGCGGCCGTGGCGGCCCGGACTTGCGTTGCTGCCGCGCGCACCCTAGATAGGAAGGCGGCGCGTCACCACCGCGCATGCCTCCACCACGTCCGGGACCCCCAAGATGTCGCAGTTGCTGCAGGAGCACGCCATGTCCGCGCCGGCCGCGTCTTCCGCGCTGGAAGCGTTCGTCGCCCGCCATCGGCGTCTGTTCGTGCTGACCGGTGCCGGCTGCAGCACCGATTCGGGCATTCCCGACTACCGCGACGCCGCCGGCGACTGGAAGCGCGCGCAGCCGGTGACCTACCAGGCCTTCATGGGCGAGCTGGCGACGCGGCAACGCTACTGGGCGCGCAGCCTGGTCGGCTGGCCGCGCTTCGGCCATGCCCGGCCCAACGCCACGCATGCGGCGCTGGCGCGGCTGGAGGCGCGCGGTCAGGTCGAACTGCTGCTGACCCAGAACGTGGACCGCCTGCATCAGGCCGCCGGCAGCCAGGCGGTGATCGACCTGCACGGGCGCCTGGACGTGGTGCGCTGCATGGGCTGCGAGCGGCGCCTGCCGCGCGAGGCGTTCCAGCAGCAACTGCTGCGGCACAACCCGCAGTGGGCGGCGCTGCAGGCCGGGCAGGCGCCCGATGGCGACGCCGACCTGGAGGATGTGGACTTCGCCGCCTTCGTGGTGCCGGCGTGCACGCAGTGCGGCGGCGTGTTGAAGCCGGACGTGGTGTTCTTCGGCGAGAACGTGCCGCGCGAGCGCGTGGCCAGCGCCTTCGCGCATCTGCAGCAGGCCGACGCGATGCTGGTGGTGGGCTCGTCGCTGATGGTCTATTCCGGGTTCCGCTTCGTGCAGGCCGCGGCCAAGGCCGGCTTGCCGATCGCCGCGGTGAACCTGGGCCGCACCCGCGGCGACGACCTGCTGAGCCTGAAGGTCTCCCACTCCTGCGCGCAGGCGCTGGAGTTCCTGCTGCCGCGCGCGGCGGCCTGACGGCTCGCCGCCACACGTTCCGAATCCGCGCACGAACTGATCCATCGGCGGTGGTTGATCGGCCGCGCCGCCAGGAGTGCAATGGCGACCTGCCCGCCGCAGGGTGGGCGCCCCCACGGAATGCCGCCTTGAGCCATCTCTTCTCGCCCCTCGCCCTGGGGCCGCTGTCGTTGTCCAATCGCATCGTCGTCGCGCCGATGTGCCAGTACTCCGCCGAGCAGGGCCAGGCCAGCGACTGGCACACCATCCATCTGGGCCAGTTGGCGCAGTCCGGCGCCGGCCTGATGATCCTGGAGGCCACCGCGGTGGAGCCGCGCGGGCGCATCAGCTACGCCGACCTGGGCCTGTGGGACGACGCCACCGAAGCGGCGCTGCGCGGCGTGCTGGCCTCGGTGCGGCGCTGGTCGCCGATGCCGCTGGGCATCCAGTTGGCGCATGCCGGACGCAAGGCATCCACGCACAAGCCCTGGGACGGCGGCGGCGCGATCGCGCCAGACCAGCCGAACGGCTGGCAGACCGTGGCGCCCTCGGAGCTGGCCTTCGCCGAGCACGGCACGCCGCCGCAGGCGCTGGACCTGGCCGGCATCGATGCCATCGTCGAGGCGTTCGTTGCCGCGGCACAGCGCGCCGAACGGCTGGGATTCGAATTGATCGAACTGCATGCCGCGCACGGCTACCTGTTGCACCAGTTCCTCTCGCCGCTGAGCAATCAGCGCACCGACGCCTACGGTGGCAGCCTGGACAACCGCATGCGCCTGCTGCTGCGCGTGCACGCGGCGGTGCGTGCTGCGGTGCCGGCCTCGATGGCGGTGGGCGTGCGCATCTCCGCCACCGACTGGGTCGACGGCGGCTGGGACGCGGCGCAGAGCGTCGCGCTGGCGCAGGCGCTGCAGGCGCAGGGCTGCGACTATCTGCACGTGTCCAGCGGCGGTCTCGATCGCCACCAGCAGATCCCGGTCGCGCCTGGCTACCAGGTGCCATTGGCCGAGACGCTCCATCGCGCGGTGACGATGCCGGTGATCGCGGTCGGCCTGATCACCGAGCCGCAGCATGCCGAGACTATCCTGGCCGAGGGCCGGGCCGACGCGATCGCGCTGGCCCGCGGCCTGCTCTACGATCCGCGCTGGCCGTGGCACGCCGCCGCCGCGCTGGGCGCCAAGCTCACGCCGGCGCCGCAGTACCTGCGTTGCGAGCCGCGCTCGGCGCGTGGCCTGTTCGACGCGTGACCCGCGCACGCATCACCCCGACATTGAATCCTGCAAGGAGTTCGCGATGAGCATCGGCTTTCTCGGCCTGGGCACGATGGGCCAACCGATCGCGCACAACCTGCTGCGCGCCGGACATGCGCTGACCGTGTGGAACCGCAGTGCGGGCGCGGCGCAGGCGCTGGTCGAGGCCGGCGCGCAGCTGGCCGCGCAGCCGGCCGACGCGGCCCGCGGCCAGGTGCTGTTCTCGATGCTGGCCGACGACGCGGCGGTGCGCGAGACGCTGCTCGACCGCGGCGTACTGGACGCGCTGCCCGCCGGCAGCGTGCACGTCAACATGGCGACGATCTCGGTGGCGTTGGCGCGCGAACTCGCCGCCCTGCACGCCGAACGCGGCGTGGCGTATCTGGCCATTCCGGTGCTGGGCCGCAACGACGTGGCCGCCGCCGGCCAGCTCAACCTGCTCGCCGCCGGCGGCGCTGCCGCGCTGGCGCGGGTGCAGCCGCTGCTGGACGTGATCGGGCGCAAGACCTGGTACTTCGGCGAGGCGCCGGAGCAGGCCAACGCGGTCAAGCTGGCCGCCAACCTGTGCCTGGCCAGCGCGATCGGCACCATGGCCGAAGCGGCGGCGCTGGTGCGCGGCCACGGCGTGGAGGCGGCCGACTTCCTGGGCATGCTCGGCAACACCCTGTTCGCCGCGCCGGCCTACCAGACCTACGGCGGCATGATCGCGCAGCAGCGCTACAGCCCGGCCGGCTTCAAGACCACGCTGGGGCTCAAGGACGTGCGCCTGGCGTTGAGCGCCGGCGAAACCCGGCACGTGCCGATGCCGTTGGCGGCGGTGCTGCGCGACCAGTTCATCGACGCGATCGCGCACGGCGACGGCGACCTGGACTGGTCGGCGCTGGCCAAGGTCGCGCCGCGCCGCGCCGGGCAGGCCTGAGCGCGCGATCTTCAGGCGGCCTTGTCGCGGCGTGGTGCACACTGCCGCGCCACGCTTGAGCTTGGCGCACGCTTGCCGCTAAGGTGCGGCGGCCCCGCAGGCGCATCATAGGAGGATGCCATGAGCCCGAATTCGTCCGACCCCGGCGCCATGACGCCCATCCAGCCGCCGCGCGCGGTCGAGCGCGAGGCCGTGCTCGGCCCCGAGCATCCGGACCATCCCGATCATCTGCTGTACGCGCAGATCCGCGAAGGCGTGCATGCACTGGACGCCGCCTGCGGCCGCGCGCCCGACGCGATCAGCGAGCGCATGGTGGCGCGGCTGCTGCCGCTGGCCAAGGAGTACGGCTTCGACCAGGTCGACCACGTCGTGTTGAGCCGCGAGCTGGGCGAAGTGGAGCAGGGCGAGAACGTGTTCCTGGTGCGCGGCGACCTGGACGACCCGGCGCACCTGCGCGCGCACATCACCACCCACGAAGCGGTCGGCATGTCGGTGGAGGAGTCGCTGGCGCGGCTGGAGAAGGTGAACCGGCGCCTGGCGCTGCGGCTGCGGCCGGAGTGAGCGCAGGCTGGCGCAGGCAAGTGACGCGGTGCGTTCCCGGCGATGGAAAGCGACGGGACTGAAGTCCCTCCCACAGTGCACCCAGCGGCTTGCCGCAAGCCCATCGTTTATGTAGGAGCGGCTTCAGCCGCGACGAACGAAGTGGCGAGCTTCCCATGCCGGAAAGGGTAGGGACTGCAGTCCCTACCGCAATGAACCCTGCCCGCGCGCCGCAGATCCCTGTAGGAGCGGCTTCAGCCGCGACAGGCTCCTCAGGGAATGCCTGTCGCGGCTGAAGCCGCTCCTACAGGAGATGCCTGGCGATCCGCCGCATCCCGGCTACCGCGCTACGATTCTCCCCTATCATCCCCGGATGCGCCCCGACTACATCCTGACCCTGTCCTGCCCGGACCGTACCGGCATCGTCTACCGCGTCAGCGGCCTGCTGTTCGAGCATGGCTGCAACATCCTCGATGCGCAGCAGTTCGGCGACGAGGAGAGCGGCCGTTTCTTCCTGCGTGTGCACTTCGACGTGCCCGCCGACGGCATCGTCGCCGCGGTGAAGGTGCAACTGGGGCCGCTCGCCGCCGACTACGCGATGGACTGGCAACTGCACGATGCGCGGCGCCGCGCGCGCCTGCTGGTGCTGGTCAGCAAGCAGGGCCACTGCCTCAACGATCTGCTGTTCCGCGCGCACAGCCGGCACCTGCGCGTGGACATCGCCGCGGTGGCGTCCAACCATCAGGATTTCGCCACGCTGGCGCGATCCTACGACGTGCCGTTCCACCACCTGCCGGTGGATGCCGGCAACCGCGCCGAGCAGGAGGCGCAACTGCTGGCGCTGGTCGAGCGCGAACGCATCGACCTGGTGGTGCTGGCGCGCTACATGCAGATCCTCTCGCCCACGCTGTGCGCGGCGCTGGCCGGGCGCGCGATCAACATCCACCACAGCTTCCTGCCCAGCTTCAAGGGCGCGCAGCCGTATCACCAGGCGCACGCGCGCGGGGTCAAGATCATCGGCGCCACCGCGCACTACGTCACCGGCGATCTCGACGAGGGGCCGATCATCGAACAGGACGTGGCCCGCGTCGATCACGCGATGACCCCGCGCGATCTGGTCCGCCTGGGCAGCGACATCGAGTCGCAAGTGCTGGCGCGCGCCGTGCGCCGTCACGTCGAGCATCGCATCCTGCTCAACGGGCATCGGACGGTCGTGTTTCGGTGAGGCCGGGAGTGGGGATTCGGGATTGGGGATTCGCAACAGCAACTCACCCTTGCTTGAGTCGAGGTTCCCCAATCCTGCTGGATCATCGCCGGAGTTGATCGCCGCCTTAGTCGCAGTCATCACACAGAGACGCGGCGACCAAGCAATGCATCAGCAGCGACAAGAGCGACACCATCCCGCGGCGCCGCTCTTGCCATTCCCCAATCCCGATTCCCCAATCCCGGCTCTTCAACGCGCCGCGTTGGCGTTCATCGTCGCATTGCGGCTGGCGTCCAGGTACTGCGCCGGATCGCGCATGCCGGTGGTGTGGCATTGGCCGGTGGTGTGGCCGCGGTTGACGCCGCCGGGCAGTTGGCCGTTGACCTGCTCCACGGTGCCGTCCTCCGGATCGCTCAGCACCAGGTCCGAGGCCGCATTGCAGTAGTCGTTGGTGTACCAGTTGGTCTTGGCGAAGGAGGTGGTGTAGTAGTTCACCAGCGCCCGCGCCGAGTTGGGGATGCCGGCCAGCCAGGCCTTGGCGCCGTCGTAGGTCAGGTCGTTGTTGGTGCCGCAGCCCACGCCGAACCACGAACCGACCGTGGCCAGGATGCCGGCCAGGTTGGTGCCCTGGTACGGGGTGCCCACCGACTGCATCACCCGCCCGCCGCTGGCGTTGTCCAGGCCGCTCCAGTAATACACGTACAGATGCAGCGCGGCCATGCCGCCCTGGCTGTGCGCCACCGTGCCGAACGAGTTCCACTGGCTGCCGAACTGGGCCAGGCGTTGCGCGAACTGGTCGTTGCTGCGGTTCTGGTTGACGTCCAGGAACGCGGAGGCATTGCTGAACTGCGCTACCGGCCACACCCCGCCCGAGCAATAGCCGTGCACCAGCACCAGGCGCTTGCCGGTGGCCTGCGCCTGCATGTCGGCGGCGGCGCTCAGCTGCGCCGGGCGCTCGCCCATGCGCATGCTCTCGTCGATCGCGCCGGTGCTGCGCGCCACGCTGCTGCGGCGCAGCGCCGGCAGGGTCAGCGGCAAGGTCGCGCGCGTGGCCAGCGGCACGAAATTGTCCGGATCCTCCACGCGCAGGTTGCGCAGGGTGAACGGCGCGCGCGCGCCGGCGCGCACGATCCAGCGTTCGTCCACGCTCAGCGGCAGGCGACCGTCCTGCGGCGCGAGCATGCCGCCGAGCCAGGCCACCGGCACCGCGCTGCCGTCGCGGCCGGTGCCCCACAGCTCGCCGAGCACGCGGTAGCGCGCCGGCGCCTGGCCGCCGCCGATGCGCACCGGAATCGGCAGGGTCAGGCGCGTGCCGGGCTGCGCGCTGGCGGCGATCGCATCGGCGTTGATGCGCAGCGTGGTGTCCAGCACCGGCAACACGTGTTCGCTGGTCCGCACGAAGGCCTGCCCGCCGGCATCGTGGCCACGCACCACCACCTGTGCGATGTAGGTGCCGGTGGCGGTCGCCGGGAAGTCGCCGGCGTACACGCCGTCGCCCGCGGCGCCGTCGCCGTGGCGTCCATCGTCGGCCATCGGCCACTGGCTGATGCTGCCGTCCGGCGCGATCACGCGCAGTTGCGCGGTGTCGATGCGGCCGGTGCCGGCGCCACGCGCCAGGGACACGCCGCCCTGCGCATCGATGCCGCCGAGCAGGGCGGTCAGGCCGATGCGCTGGCCGCGTTGCAGTTGCGCGCGGTCGCTGGGATAGGAGGCCAACTGCGTGCGCGGATCGCCTTCCATCAACACATAGCCGCGCTGCTGCGCGGCGTTGCCGTCGGCCTTCAGGGTCAATGTCCACTCGCCGTTGGCCGCGGTGTCCACGCGATACTCGCGGGCTGGAAGCGCGGCGCCGCCGGCGCCCAACTGGGTGGCCTTGGCGCTGGGCGCGAGCATCGCCGTTGCGGCCGCGGTGCCTGCGCGTGCGTTGGCGGTGGCCGGCGCGCTCAGCCGCGGTTGCCAATCCTGCTCGCCGGACAGCACCACGAAGCGCAGCTTGCCGTTCTCCACCGGCAGGGCGGTTTGCCATTGCGCCGGACCGCCGCTGCGCGCGGCGGAGAACTCCACCGGCAGCAGCGCGCTCTTGGACAGGATCGCGGCCTCGGCCGGCGCCGGTGCGCGCATCTGCGCGAACTCCTCGGGCGGACCCGCCAATTGCTTCGGCACCAGTTCGGCCGCCTGCGCGAGCAGCGGCGACAGCAGCAGCGTGGACAGCAGGGACAATGTCGGCAGCGTGGACATGACGACTCTCTCCTTGAACAGCGGAAGCCGAACAGGCACGCCATCGCGACGGCCGCCTGGACAGCGGATGCAGCGCCCCCTCGCTACGACGTGCCTGCGTTATACCCCGCTGCGATGACAGTTCCACTCTGCGCTGCAGCACCGCTGCCGCCGCAGGCTGCGGCCAGCGCGAAGATGGGATAGTGTGCACAGCGGGGCGGCGCCGTGGCGCCGATGGCAGGACCGAGTGCCTAGGGGGATTCCAGATGCTGCGCAATGCGGTGTACCTCGCTGTGGTCTTTTTCGCCGGCCTGGCGCCGGTCGCGGTCCGCGCGCAATCGCCGGCGCCGAGCCAGTCCGGATTCGCCTACTGCAGCGTGACCGATACCGGCAGCGTGCCGGCCAGGGTCTGGGTCTCGCCGGTGTTCGCGCTGTCCTATCCCGCCGACGTCGGCGGCCAACTGCAGCGCGGCAACGCGCTGGCCGGTGCGTTCCTGCGCCACGTGGGCACCCTGGGCGGCGCAGGCAACAAGGAATGCGCGCTCGCCGCCGGACGCGACGACGTCCAGGCGTTGCGCGAACAGCAACGCGCGCTATGGAGCAAGCGCCTGTTTCTGATGAAGGTCGGCAGTTGGCGCGACGTGGACTGGACGCCGTCGGCCGAGGATGCCGTTGCCCAGGCGCCGGCGCAGCGCACGGGCTACTTCTACTGCTATGCCACCCAGGTGGACATCCCCGATCGCAGCGACCGCGCGCGGACCGTCGCCAGCCAAGTCTTTGCCATGCCGGTGGGTGCCGATCCGATGGCGGTCTACACCCAGAGCCAGGCCTATGCCGAGGCGTTCAAGCAGGTGGTGCGCGCGCACGGGCAGCCGGAGGACGGCACGATGTGCACGGCGTACGACACGCAGGGCGAAGCGGACAAGGCCAGTCGCGATTATCGAAAGTTGATGGGCGGCTTCAACACCAAGTTCGCCGAGGTGCCATGGCGGCCGAGCGAGACGGCGCCCGCCGCGCGTGCGGCCACGCCGACGACGCCCGCCGCGGCACCGGCGGCGCCCCGGCTGCTGGGCGTGCGCATCGTGCCGGTCACCGCGGAACTGGTGCTGGCAGCGGGCCTGCCGTCGCCGCGCGGGGCGTGGGTGGTGGAAGTGTTCGATGGCGGCGTCGCCGCCCGCGCCGGCATCAAGCCGATGGACGTGCTGCTGGAGATCGCCGGTCAATCGGTCGCCGGCTTCGAGGACGTGCCGCGGTTGATTGCGGCGGCGGCGGCGGATGTTCCCGTACCGGTGAAACTCTGGCGCGAGCGCCGCGCGCAAGAACTCAGCGTGGTGTTCCCGGCGGGCGCTGCGTCGGCACCGACGGCACCGGCTGCCCGGTAGACGCGGTAGCTGCCCACGGCGGATGCGGCGACAGTACAGGTCCTCCCTCGCCGCGGCGGATGTCGCCTACGGCGGGGTGGCGCTGCACGCGTGCCGTCCATGTCGCCGGCAGGTGTGGCGAAGGATGCCCATGCCGCGCGCGCCTGGGGATTGGGATTGGGGATTGCGATGCTGAAGTCCGCAACGGGCGGCGCAACCGTACTCTGTAGGAGCGGCTTCAGCCGCGACGAACGCAGCGGTGGCCCCGACGGGTGCACGCCGCGTCGGGACTGAAGTCCCTCCCACAACGCAGCAGCCGGACGGCGCGCACTGCTGCCGGGCCGTCCTGCGACAGCGATGCCCGGCATGTTCATGCCGGGCATCGTGTGCGCAAGCGGCTCGATTACGCCGCTTGCGCCGGTTGCGCACGCAGTTGCCGGGCCGCGGCCACCATCGCCTCCAGCGCGCTGCGTGTTTCCTCCCAGCCGCGCGTCTTCAGGCCGCAGTCCGGATTGACCCACAGTTGCTGCGGGTCCAGCACCGCCCGCGCCTTGTCCAGCAACTGCACCATCTCCTGCGTGCTCGGCACGCGCGGCGAGTGGATGTCGTACACGCCCGGCCCGATCGCATTGGGATAGCGGAAGCGCACGAACGCATCGAGCAGTTCCATCCGCGAACGCGAGGTCTCGATCGAGATCACGTCCGCGTCCATCGCCGCCACCGCCTCGATGATGTCGTTGAACTCCGAGTAGCACATGTGGGTGTGGATCTGCGTCGCATCGTGCACGCCGGCCGCGGCGATGCGGAAGCACTGCACCGCCCAGTCCAGGTACGCCTGCCAGTCGGCGCGGCGCAGCGGCAGGCCCTCGCGGATCGCCGGCTCGTCGATCTGGATCACGCCGATGCCCGCCGCCTCCAGGTCGCGCACTTCGTCGCGCAGCGCCAGCGCGATCTGCCGGCAGGTCTGCGCGCGTTCCTGGTCGTCGCGCACGAACGACCACTGCAGCACCGTCACCGGCCCGGTCAGCATGCCCTTCATCGGCCTGTCGGTGAGCGACTGCGCGTACTGGGTCCAGCGCAGCGTCATCGGCGCCGGGCGCTGCACGTCGCCGTAGATGATCGGCGGCTTCACGCAGCGCGAGCCGTAGCTCTGCACCCAGCCATGCCGGGTGAAGGCGAAGCCGTCGAGCTGCTCGCCGAAGTACTCGACCATGTCGTTGCGCTCGAACTCGCCGTGCACCAGCACGTCCAGGCCCAGTTGCTCCTGCGCACGCACGCAGCGCTCGGTCTCCGCGGCCAGGAACGCGTCGTACGCGGCATCGTCGAGCTTGCCGGCCTTGTGCTGCGCGCGCGCCTGCCGCACCTGTTCGGTCTGCGGGAACGAGCCGATCGTCGTGGTCGGATACAGCGGCAACCGCAATGCCGCCTGCTGCGCCTGGCGGCGTTGCGCATACGGCGACTGCCGGCGTCCGGCGTCGTCGGTCAGCGCGTCCACCCGCCGTGCCACCTCGGCGCGGTGCACGCGGGTGGAGGCGCGACGGCTGGCCAGCGCATCGCGTGCCTCATCCAGCGCCGCCTGCGCCTGCGGCTGGTCGTCCAGCGCATCGGCCAGGGTGCGAAGTTCCTGCAGCTTCTGCCGGGCGAAGGCCAGCCAGCCGACCAGTTCGCGGTCCAGCTTGGTTTCCTGCTGCAGATCCACCGGCACGTGCAGCAGCGAGCACGACGGCGCCAGCCACAGCCGCTCGCGGCCGACATGGCCGGCGGCGTAGCGGGCCAGGGTCAGCGCGTTGTCCAGCGGCGTGCGCCACACGTTGCGGCCGTTGACCAGGCCGGCCGAGAGCACGCGCCCGGCCGGCAACGCCTGCAGCACCGCGTCCAACTGCGCCACGCCGCGCACCAGGTCCACGTGCACGCCATCCACCGGCAGCGCCATCGCCAGGTCCAGATTGTCGCCCAGCTCGCCGAAGTAGCTGGTCAGCAGCAGTTTGGGTCGCGGCGCCTGCGCCAGGAAGGCGTAGGCGCGGCGATACGCCTCGCGCGCGGCGTCGTCCAGGTCCAGCACCAGCGCCGGCTCGTCCAACTGCACCCAGCCGGCGCCGGCCGCATGCAGGCGTTGCAGCAGTTCGGCGTACACCGGCAACAGGCTGTCCAGCAGCGCCCAGCGATCGCTGCCGTCCACCGTCTTGGACAGCGCCAGGAAGGTCACCGGCCCGATCAGCACCGGCCGGGTCTGGATGCCCTGCGCCTTGGCTTCCAGGAACTCCACCACCGGCTTGTCGCCGCGCAGGCGGAAGTGCTGGCGCTGCGCCAGCTCCGGCACCAGGTAGTGGTAGTTGGTGTCGAACCACTTGGTCATTTCCAGCGCGTGCAGGTCCAGCCCATCCTGTTGCGTGCCGCGCGCCATCGCGAAGTAGCCGGCCAGCGGATCGGCATCGGCCAGCGCGCGGTAGCGTTGCGGGATCGCATCGAACAGGAACGCGGTGTCGAGCATCGCGTCGTACAGGCTGAAGTCGTTGCTGGGCGGCACGTCCACCCCGGCCTCGCGTTGCAGCCGCCAGTGGCGCTGGCGCAGGTCGCGCGCCGTCTCCTGCAGTTGCGCGCCGTCGATGTCGCGGCGCCAGTAGCGTTCCAGCGCCTGCTTGAGCTCGCGCCGCGCACCGATGCGCGGGAAGCCCAGGTTGGTCACGATCGTCATGTTGCGTTTCCTCATTGCGTTCATAGGCATTGAGGAACGAAGGAACCGCGCGCCGCGCGTCCCGTTCGCACGGACCGCCCGCCACGCCAGCGACCTTCGCCCCCGCGGGCGAACCGGCGCCACGCGGGCAGGCGGAGGCGCGTGGCGCGGCGCGGGGCCACGGCACGGCATCCGGCCGCCTCCCCGCGGAGGCGCCAGGTCGAATCGGAGGACGCACGGTCCTCCGGCCGGGGCCGGTATTCGGGCTGATGGACACGCGCACCGTGCCGGCTGCGCACCTACTGTCCGTCGCTTCCCAGGCCGGCATGCGCCGGCCCAGTGCCATTGACGGAGGTCGTTTCCATTCACCGCTGCGGGGCAGCTCCGGAATGGGCGGGCGCTTGCGGCGCCAGCCGTCACCGGATTCCCGTTTAAATCCATCCCTTCATCCGAATGAAGCGATGGATACCTTCGGCGAGCGCACGATAGGCCGGATGCGGCGGGCGGTCAAGCGCCAAGTGAAAATTGCTGGCAGGCGTCGGCGGCATTCAGGGCGAACGTGTAAGCTATTGATCCCTAAGCCAATGACTTGGTGCTGCGGCAGATGGCCGACGGCGCCCGTCCGCCGTGCCGATGACGCTTCCGCTCCCCGCCTCCGACCTCCCCACGCGCTACGCCGTTTCTCTGCGGCTGTCCGTCGCGCCGATGATGGATGGGATTGATTCTAAGTAAAATCAGTGATTTAGGATCGCGCTGGTGCACTATTGGTACGCTGGCTATCCCACCACGTTGCCACGTCCCGAACGTCGAGGACACCATGCACCGGCCGCGGCGCGTCGCCCCGCGCGATCCAGTTCTGCAGCGTCTTCATGGTCAGCTTGGGCATGAACTCGGCCCGGAACTGTTCGACGCTCATTGTTGGCCCATAGTGGCCGTACAGCAGCCAGAACGTTGAGTAGCCGTCAGCGGCCATGGGTGCCTCCTTGCAGTTGCCAGTTTTTCAGCAAGTCGCTGGTATGGATGAGAAACGGCATGGCCCGTGGGAAGCGCAAGACGGCGTAGCCATCGACAACACCTAGAACAGTGGCCGCCCTCACTGCCTGGCACCCAATGGCTGTCGAGCGAACGAACTTCGCGCCGCGCTTGATGGTCGGATGCTTCATCGCTGCGCCTCCGCTGTCATCCGCTCGCACTTGTACGGCACGCCATCCAGCATCGTCCGGCCGAGCTTGTCGCACTCCATGCCTGTCGCCTTCTCTGTTTCGGAGACGACACCGCCGCCGATCGCCAGCGTTGCGAATACGCTTAGGACGGTGCCGAACGCGATGCCTGTAACTACAGACGTGAATTTCTCGCTCATGCGAAGCTCCTAGCCGCGAGCATCGAGGCCCGGTCAATGAATCCGAGCGCCGCTGTGACCGCGCGCGACTCGATGGTTTCCTGCTGCGCGACTGGCGGCCGCAGCACTTCCAGAACTGCGCTCGCCTGGGCAAGCAGTGTTCCGATTTCGGGGTCCGGCGCGGGCGGCAAAGGAGACTCGCGCAGAATCTCGGCGATCTCTTCGCGGAGGAATTGATTCATCGCGCTCATTGATGGGCCTCCTCTTCTTCCCGAACGTGCTGCCGGCTCAGGCCGATGAACCACATGGAGCCGGGACGCAGCGACGCGATCCCGAACAAGCGCCAGCCCCAGCCAAAGCCGCCGAAATAGAAACGGATGCACTTCATGGCCACGCTTGCCGCTTTGCCGCCAGCGCGATGCTCGGCCCGCTTCGCGCGCTTCTTCCAGTACCTCGCGCGATGGCACGCGTTCGATTGGTCGCGGTATAGATTGGCCGCTTCCTCAGCCACAACGTGCGCGTAGTCGTCATAGATCCGCTTCCAGCGCGTTACCTCGCTGGCCGCTGCCATCACGGCAAGCTCCGTTTCCTGGATCTTCTCGGCCGCGCGATCCAGCAGCTCGGCCGCGACTTTCGCCTCAGCCGACACGTAGCCAATGGGGAATCCGCGTGGCGGGCGCATGGGGTCGCGCAACGTGGCCGCAGCCGAGCGCAGTTCGTTGATGAGTTCGGTGGTCATGGGGACGCTTCCTTCGTGCCTTCGCCGCGATTCTTTCTTTGGATGCTGACCCACACTTGCAGGGCTCGCTTGCGCGCGTTCTCCATCGTGTCGTTGCCGGTGCGCCGCATGCATTCCTCATAGCCCAGGCGCGCCAGTTCCTCCAGATTCTCCCCGCTACCGCCGCTAGGCCATTGCGCGGAAAGTCGGACGCTCATCGGAATTACGGGAGCCGGCCCCATGCGCTTGCGCAGTTCGGCTTGGATTGCCGCGTTAATCTGCAGTTGCAGCGCATCGTCAGATTTCGGTTTCTCCGCGAACGCGCGCTGCATTTGCTCTAGGGTGTCTCCGTCGCGCAAGAACCGATCGATCAATAGGCAGGCAACGCGCGTCGCTCCCTCCGAAATCGGCGTGATGGAGGCGGCCATTTTCCTGGGCCGGGCAACGCGCTTCTTGAGCGGCCGAACGATCCTGGCCGCGGGGAACTCGATAACGGCGGCCATCACTTATCCCCTTCGATCGGCTGGGAAACGACGGCCGCGGTTTCCTCTTTCCGCTTCCGGAAGGCCTCCGCAACCTCATTCAGCAGGGTGGACAGTTGGCGGCGTGCCGTGCGGTAGCTAATGGGCTTGCCTGCCTTCTCCGCGCGGGCCACATCACTTAGCGCGATGCGGTGCAGGTTGTCCCTGCGCTTCATGCGCGCGGCCTTCCTCTTCTCGCGTTCCTTGCGGCGCTTGTCCGCTTCGTTACGCCTGCGCCAAGCTGCGTCTTCGCGTTGCTCGCGAGCAGCATTGCGCGCCAGTGTCGCGGCAGGCCATGCCAGCGGCAGCATGGCGCAGCTATCGTCGGTCGCGGACGCGTACCAATGGACGCCCCTCCGCACGTGGTAGACCGCGTTATCGAACATGCTCATAGCGGCTTCGGAGTAGAGGCTTTCCCCATGTGGCCCCCAGCCAAGCTCTGCGGCCCGGCGCAGCAGCTGCGCAGCCTTGATGTTCTCCACCACCACCGCGCCAGCCTCGTCGTGGTAGCAGAGGCGGAAGGTTTCGCGCTGGTGCTGCGCCAGCCACTCGATCGCATCGAGCGGGTAGGCGATCAGTTCGCGGGCCGTGGCCCCGGAGGCAATGAGTTGGTCAATCGGATCGGCGCTCATCGCGGCGTCTCCTGGGGCAATTCTTCGACCCGATCGAGCCACAACAGGGCGTGCGCGATCGGCTCCAGGGAGTCCGCAAATCCATCGCCCGGAAGAATCGGCATCGCCTCGTCCGGGAAGGGTCGCAGCATTCCTTGCAGGGCTTCCATTTCCTCTCTTATCCGGATCGCTTCGACCATGGCGGAAAGTCCGTGGGAAAGCGCCTTACGCAGATCCGGGACCGACTCGATGGGCAGGCGGACGTGTGTGGGTTCTTGGTTGCTCACGCGATCACCCCCGCGGTGCGGCCCAGTTCGTTGTTGAGGCGCCGGAGGACCATGGCAAGACCAAGGGCGGTGTTGCGATCATGCAGACTCTGTTTCGCCATCATCTTTTCTTGCAAGCACTCGATTACTGCATCCATTTCGTTGAACAGCAGGTCGATTGACGCGGATGCACGCGTTTGCTGCGCCTCGGCCAGAGGCGGCATAGCCGCAGCCAGTTCAATCGCCAGCGCTTTCAGTTCGTGCGGAGGAAGGCTCATGCGCCTTCTCCCAGCTGCTTGCTGCTGATTTCCGAAAGCAACTTGCCGACCTCAAAGCCCGCATTGAAGCCAAGCATTGCCAGGGTGGCGACGCTTTCCTCGTTCATGTCATTGGCTGCGCGCGTCGTGAAGGCATCGCAGACCGCGTGCATTACCCTCGTCTTCTCGCGCAAATCTTCCCACTGGCTGACGGTCAGCCCGTAGCACTGATTTTCGGGTACGCTATTGCTCGCCATGTGTTACTCCCGAGTCTTGGTCGATGACGGATTGCTTGGCAGACGGCTCGGGCGCGCCAACGCTCGGGCCGTCATTGTTTTGGGCGAAATGTTCCGGCTGCCGCGTGTCGATCTTTAGGCTGCGCGGAGCCCACACGGACAGAATCGCCATTCCGTCGCGCGCGCCGACGATGCGGCACTCGATGCTGTCGCCGATCAACAACGTTCCCCTTTCCTTCGTGCGCACTACGCGCGCGCCGGGCAGGTGTTGCTTGGAGGTAGGAATTTCCCTACGCATAAACCGGGTTTCCTTTGTTCATGTTCATGGGTGAAAATGCGAAGGTGGGGAGAGGTGTTGCCGTCACCGAGCGCACGCGAAAGAAGGGATGGCGTTGTGCGCCGCTGCGATTTCCCAGGCCCGCATAGGCACGACGATCACCGCGACCGAGGCCAGCACCAGCCAGGCGGCACGCATACGGCGGGTCATGCGGACTCGACCTTTCGACACGCGCGGAACAGCCGCTGTCGTGCGTTCTTCTCGTCGGCCTTGGCGCGCCAGATCAAGGTATGCACCTTCTCCGGCAGCCCCTTCATCATCTGATCCCACTCGGGCGAGTTCTTGTGGATGAAGCCCAGGCGATGTTTGCGTTTCCACTTCGCGCACGCCTCGCCAAACTCGGCGGCAGCTTCCTTGCGTGCGTCTACCGCAATCCGGTATTCAATGGCTTTGAGGCCGAGGGCGGCGAGCGATCCGACGATGGCGGGGTTCTTGGCGCTCATGCGGATTGGTCCTTGGTGTAAGTGGTGGATTCGCGGGAAAGCTGGGCAGTCGGGCCGGCTTGCAGGACCGCTTGCAGGATGGTTTCGTGATAGGTGTGGATGCGGCCGAAACGCGGGTCGCGCACGTCACCGATTGCGAAACCCTTTTCCTTCGACAGTGCTGCGCACCGGCGCCCCAAGGTGGACGCTGCTTTCAGGTCCACGGACGCGCCAATCAGGTTGGCGTAGCCCATCACCGTAAAGTGCTTGTTCTCGGGCTGGGTGCGCGCCTCGACTACGGCCAAGTCCTCCTGCAGTCGGGCGACTTCCGTAGCTTGGCGCGCTTGCTCTTGCTCGATGCAGTCCTGTCGCACCAGAACCTCGACCAGCGCGGCAATGCGCGGATCTTTGATTGCCGGCGTGGTGCCAGCCTTCGCCCGCCGCTCGCACTCGATGAAGTATTCGCGGGCCTGGTGGCCGCGGTCGGTGCCGCTCATCATTGAGACGTGCTTGGCCGCCTCAATCGAGAGCACGTATTCACTGCGGGGCCTGCCCCCTTTGGGGTTCTCGCCCAAGAGGGTGAAAGCTGCGAAGTCGCGGTGTTCCACCAAGCGGGCGCGCTCGATCTGCGTCTTGATCCAGCTTGTGTAGTCCTTACCGATGCCAAGGAACGCATGCAGCTCGCGGCCGTTGCAGGCGGACACCGAGGCGCCGCCGATGCTGTGGGTGATGATGGGAATAAGGTCTGTCACGGGGTGGGTTCCTTGGGGCTGATTGCCTTCTCGCCGGCTTCCAGCAGCAACAAAATGTGCTGGTTGAGGCTGCGGCGGGCGATAGTTGCCTGGGCTTTGAGGCGGTCGCGGTGACCGGGCTGGGAGAAGCGAACGACGTACTTGTCTTGCGCGATGTTGGGAGCCTTAGGCATGTCGGAATCTCAGTGCTTGATGGCAAGTTGCCATCGCGTAAGTGGATAGTGGCAAGTGGCCACAATCTTGTCAATGGCTATTAGCCATCATTTATTTCTATGGCGATTTGCCACTACGATTGGGCATGGCTAAGACAGAATTCCCCTCCCAAGGTCTGGACAAATTCGTGGTGCGCCTGCCCGAAGGGATGCGCGAGCGCATCGCGGAAGCGGCCAAGACCAACAACCGATCCATGAATTCCCAAGTCGTGGCGATGCTGGAAGAAGCGTCTTCGTTCGAGGAAGAGCGTCGGCGCATGCAGGTGGCGATTGACACCATCGCGGACGCGCTGAATGCATCGCACCGCATGTTGTCGCTCACGGGTTTCTACTTGCGTAATTGCGCTGCGCGTGTGCCGCGCGACAGCGAAGAAACCCGTCAAGTGATGGAGAACATCGAAATCTTCGCGAACGCGATCTATCACGGCGATATGAATCCGACTGCCCTCCGCAACATCATCGACATTGGTGTCGAGGCGGGGGTCATCGACCCGGATACCCGACAGGCGAAGCCCGAGTACAGGATTGACCATCCCGAGGCCGCCAAGGCCAAGCGGAAGCGCTGACGCCGCGGGCCGACCCGCGGCGCAGTCGGCGCAGTAGCCTCCGCCCGCGTTGAACGCATCTTCGTCCGGCACGGGCGCCCCACAGCAGTTGCAGAAGTCATTGCAGATCATTCCGCACCCCGGGCGCGCTGCAGGAGGGCTTGCACCGGCGTGGCGGCGTCCACGATCCCGAAGCGCAGGGCCAGCATCCGGCCGCGGTCTGCGGCGGTCATGCGGTTTCCGTAGTAGAGACGTTCGCGGATCGCGGCTTGAGCGCGGATCGCGGTTGCTCGATCGATGCGGCCGGCGTTGAGATACGCGGCGATCAAGTCGGAAGCCTGAGTAATCGTCAGGCCGGCGGCGGTGGTGCGGTCCATCTTCCTTTCCCCACTTGCCGGGGCGTCCGGCTCGATGGGGCAATTCTAGACAACTAGACTATGAAGTCAAGAGAGCTAGACAAACTAGACAGGTATTTTTGTGAACCCGTTTAGCCAGAGCGCGACGCTCCGGTCAATCTGCCCACCCGCCAATCCAGTGCACGCGACCAATGACGCTGATGGGCTCGCGCTTGGAGTCCATGCGCCTAGGCTTCCGCCAATGGTGGTCGCCGGCCGGGTTGTCGCTCTGAAAGTACACTGCGCCATCAAGCACCAGTGCGCGCTTTACGTAGTATTCCGGGTAGGCTTGCCCATCGACTTGGATCACGTAAAGCGCGCCGTCAACTGGCTTGGTGTCGGACGTGTCAAACAGGATCGCATCGCCGTCGTTGATGATAGGCTCCATGCTATCGCCCTTCCCGTAATACACCGCGAGCGGGTGATTGTGGATGCCGCGGCGACGTAGGCTAGAAGCCTTGAATTTCAGCTTGTGCGTCTCGGCGTACTCTTCCGCCTCTGTCCCACCCGCGCCCAATCCTACGGCCTGGGAATAGCCCACCACCGACACATAGTCGTCGTCGTTGGATGCATGGTTTGATCCCTCGATTGGCCCCCGGCCGTACTGCAGCCAATCGGGATTCACCTGCAGCGCCTTACTTAGATTGCTGATGGTGGTAGCCCGCACCTTCTCGGCGGTAGTCGTGCCATCGAGCAGGAAATATATCCCGGCCTTGCTGAGTACCTTCCTCGCGATGAGGTCGCTAGGGCTCATGCCGCGGAGGGTCAGGGCGCGCTTCAAGCGCTCGGCCATCGTGTCCATAGGTCTAGATTAGTTGGTGGGCGGGAGAACAGTGTGCTTGACTTTGGGGACAGAGGTCTAGACAATTCACGAATGGACATGACGCGAGCAGCAGTGAAGAAGGCCCTTGGCCTGACAACCGACGCCGAACTGGCGCGCGCCCTTGGCCTTAGCAGGGCTGCCCCCGGGCAATGGTCGGATAAAAAGCCGATTCCGAAACTCCGGCGCCTGGAGCTTTCCAAGCTCTATCCCGATGTCTTTGATGACGATGGCCGAATCATTGGCCGCGTCACCACGGCTGTGGTGCCTCTGACCGAGAGCGAAAGGGAGTAACCGCATCAACTCGATGCGGTCGGCGGGTAACGACAGGGCCGCATCGAGAAAGCCTGTGACTGGAAGGGATAGGGGCTTAAACAGCAGGGTGCGCCGTAGTAGGCATAGCGCACGCCCCGAACAAGATGCTTACCGGCGCGTCTGACCAGCGAATGGTCACCGGCCGGGGGTTCCCGTCGGTTCGCCGCTGGGATGCTCTCGGTCTGTCTCCAGACAGGTTCAAGTGGTCTGAGAGAAGTAGTCCAGCAGCAGGAAAAGAGCTTTTTACTAGGAATCTAGATTACTGAGGTGCGTGCGCGGATCGCGGCGCGTCGTGAGATTGGCAGGTAGTTCGCCCGAAGGATCGGGTGCGATGGGGCAGGGACGGCGACCACCCGGCAAGCGGAAATGGGGCTTGCAGGTGTCTGGCGCTAAGCAGGGTCGCGACAGCGGCCCATTCGTCAGAAACGACGAAGCCCCGGCCGTCTCGCGAACAGAACCGGGGCTTCAAGGAACGAGCCCATCATGCCACAGCTACGCATTTCCAGCATCAACATCGACGGCGGCACACAGCCGCGCGTCTCCCTCAACGAGTCCGTGGTGGCCGAGTACGCGGAAGCGATCCGCGCCGGCATTTCGCTGCCGCCGGTGGACGTGTACCGGGACGGCTCAACGTACTGGCTCGCTGACGGCTTCCACCGCTTCCACGCACACCGCCACGCCGATCAGGAAATGATCGGTTGCACGGTGCATGTTGGCACGCGCCGCGATGCGGTGCTTTTCTCGGTGGGCGCCAACGCCAACCACGGCCTTCGCCGATCGAACGACGACAAGCGCCAGGCAGTGCTAACCCTGCTGCAGGATGACGAGTGGGGCCAGTGGAGCGACCGCGAAGTGGCGCGGCGATGCAGCGTTAGTCCTGACACCGTGGGGCGCACTCGTGCCTCACTGTCCGAATCGGACAGTGACAGTCCGAAGCCGCGCGATCCGGCCCAGCCACGGAAGTATCGCGATAAGCACGGAAACGAATCCGTGATGAAGGTCGGCCGCATCGGCGACAAGCAGCAGGGCGTGATCGCTTCTCCACCGGCGGTGGAAAAGCCTACCGCTACCGCCGCCGACGGTGCGACATCCGGACATGTGGAGCCAGGCGAGACGCGAAGTCACGAAGCAGCCTCGCCTACCGCTGAAAGCGAAGCCGGCGACCAATCCGACTTGGACGAAGTGCTGGCCGACCTGCAGGCTGAGAACCGCCGGCTTGTCGAGGAAATCAAGGCCGCGGAGGCGATCGACCAAGTGGCGGAAACGCTCAAGTGGCGCCGCAACTACGACGGGGCAAAGAGCGAGAAGGAGGCGGCCGAGCGCCGCACGCGCGAGGCAACCAAGCGCGAGAAATTCTCGATGGACCAGTTGCGTCGCTGCGGCCGTGCCGTAGGCGAGGAAGACCCCCGCAGGATCGCAGCCAAGGTTGAGGCGCTGGTGAAGGCGGCCAAGGAGGCGGGCGCATGGACGGCATGAGCATCGACCTTCGCGACTATCAGTCGGACGCGTTCGACCGAGCGCGCGAGGCGATCCGAAATGGCGCTCGGCGCATCCTCATCGTGGCGCCCACCGGCAGCGGCAAGACCGTGCTTGCCTCCGCGCTCATGCAGATGGCGAAGGCAAAGGGCAATAGGGCGTCGTTCGTGGTGGATCGGTTGAGCTTGATCCGCCAGACAAGCGAAACGTTCGATCGCTATGGGCTGCACCACGGCGTGATTCAGGGCGGGCATCCGCGCTGGGCGCCTTGGCAGCCCTTGCAACTGTGCAGCGTGCAGACCCTGGCCCGTCGTCGCTGGCCCGATACGAAGCTGGACATTTTCGATGAAGCGCATGTGCTTCATGCAACGCACAAGAAGCGCTTGCAGGGGGACAGCATCGTCATCGGCCTGACCGCCACGCCGTTCACGCGCGGCCTGGGCAAGTATTTCGATGCGGTCATCAACGTGACCACCACTCGCGTGCTGATTGATGCCAAGTGGCTGGCGCCATATCGCATGTTCTCGTGCGCCGAACCCGACATGTCCGGGGTCACGGTCAAGTCTACGGGCGAGTGGGACGAGAAGGAGGCAAGCGGCAAGGCGCTGCAAGTTGTGGGCGATGTTGTCTCTGAGTACCTCCAACACGGCGGCGACCGCAAGTTCATCTGTTCAGCTGTGGATACGGCACACGTTGATGCGCTGCACCGCCAGTTCACGAACGTAGGTATCAAGGTCGCGAGCTACACCTACAAGGATCGCGAAGAGGACAGGGACGACGTGACGGCAGAATTTCGCCTGTCAGATAGCACCATTCGCGGCCTCATCACGGTAACTGCTGCATCGCGCGGCTTCGACGTGCCGGACGTGTCTTGCATCATCATGGCGCGGCCGCTGCGCAAGTCGCTCGCCGAGCATATCCAACTGCTGGGACGCGGTCTGCGCATGGCGGAAGGCAAGAAAGACTGCCTTGTGCTGGATCACTCAGGTAACTGCGCGCGGTTCTTCGCCGACTGCGAGGACTTCTTTGACAACGGACTAGCCGAACTAGACGACGGTAAGCCAAGGCGCAAGCAGAAGGCCCCGCCGCGAAAGGACAAGGAGCCGACCAAATGCCCGGCCTGTAGTGCCGTGCACTCACCGATGCCCAAGTGCCCATCCTGTGGACATGCCTACCCGCAAAAACAGGCTATCCAACACGTCCCGGGAACGCTCAAAGAGTTGATGACCGGGCAATATCGCCGCGAATTGCTCACCACCCTTTGGCCCATGGTGTGCGGCCACGTGTCGCGTAAGCACTCCGGCGAGATAGCGAACAAAAAGGCGCTCGGCCTCTACAAGGGGATCACAGGGGAATTCCCTCCCTACGGGACCAACTTCTTCACCACTCAACCGGCCGAGCCGAATGCAGAGGCGCGCGGAAAGATCCTTGAATGCCAAATCCGTTGGGCGAAAAGCCGGCAGTCGGCGGGGGCCGCGGCATGAGCGACCGTGTAAAGGCGCGCGACCTGGCGAAGGGCAAGTGGCGATCCGTCCTGCCGCTGGTGGGCATCGCTGCGCACTATCTGGATGGCAAGCACCATGGCTGCCCTGCGAACGGCGAGGGAGAGGACCGATTTAGGTTCGCCGACCGCGATGGTTCCGGCAACTTCTTCTGCAACTGCAGCCGCGGCGAAAAGGGCGGTATCGCCCTGGTCATGTGCTGCAAGGGTATCGACTACCCGGAGGCGTGCCGCCAGGTGGAGCGGGTAGTGGGCGGGGCAGTGGAAACGCCGCCGTCGTTACCTGTGGACGGGCAGCAGCGCATGAAAAGCATCCTGGCGAAGACGAAGCCGATAGAGCCGGGCGACGAGGTATGCCAGTACCTGGCTGCGCGCGGCCTAACGGTGCCCCCCAGTGGGATCAGGAAAGCGAGGCTGGACTACTACGAGAGGGGCGAACACGGGCCGGCTGGCACCTACACCGCTATGGTCGCATCCATTCGCGCGGCAGACGGCAAGGGCCAAACGCTGCACATCACCTACCTTGAGGGCGACAAGAAAGCGCCAGTCAAGAACCCGCGCAAGATCATGTCCAGCTTGTCAGATGCGCCGGGCTGCGCGGTGCGGCTATTCCCCGTTGCGGAGCATATCGGTGTAGCGGAAGGCATCGAGACAGCGCTATCAGCAGCGGTCTTGTTCGACCTGCCGACCTGGGCATTGGTCAACGAGGGGAATATGCGCAAGTTCAAGCCGCCGCCGGGAGTCAAGTGCGTTTCGATCTTCGCCGACAAGGATACGAACTTCGCCGGGTATGCGGCCGCCTATGGCCTCGCGCACGACTTGATGCGCCTTCATACGCCGTGCGAGGTGTTCGTTCCAACCCTGCCGGGCAAGTGCGATTTCAACGACGTTCTTTTGAGCAAGCGGGGGAGCCCATGAAGATCATTCCGACGCCAGCGCAGACGTTGCGCCACTTCGCCGAGTGGCTGGACGGCCAGGCGGCCCGCTACGACCACCTGCTATGGCGGGACCGGGGAGAGCGATCGACGGTCGCGGAGACATACCGCCAGGTCGCATCGCAGGCCCGCCAGCAAGCCCACCGCTACGAGCGGCTGGCCGAATCACAGACGAACGAGGGCGCCACCAATGGCTGAGGTCTATACGAACGAGCGCGCGGGCTTCCGGGAGCGCCTGGCCAGGATGGCAGGGGGAACCACCTACCGGGAACCGATCGGCGGCTATGGCACCAAGGCAGACAGCGTGCCAGACGTGCACACGATGGCCGCCGCGCTGGCCTACGCCAAAGAGGGGCCGTCAGACATTGGGCCGGATATCGCCCTTGCGATCGTGTGCCAGGCAGACTATCGGCGACAGCAGATCGTGACGGAACTAGTAGCGGCCCTATTAGCGGAAACCGGCCGGGTGGGGGAGCGGTGCGCGGACGTGCTGCCGATCATTTGCGGACGGGCCTACGTCGCCGTGGTCCTGGGCGTGCCGGCCGAGGCAGATGCAGATTGGAAGATCGCAGCGCGCGATTGGCAGCTGCTATCCGGCCTGGCCGAGGCCGCTTTGATGCAAGCGGCAGAGGGGGCCATCCGGCGGGCGAGCGGGAGCTATCGCGGGATCGACCTGCGCAGGAAAGGCAGCAAGACCATTGCGCCTATTGCACGTCAAGGGGGAAACAGGCAGAATCCCCTATAACGCGAAGTACCGCACAGAGAGCCCGGCCGAAAGCCGGGCTTTTTGCGTTCCGGTCAGGCGCCGGGCCTCATCACCCGCAAGGCGGCATCCACGAGGAAGCCGCTACGGGTGACGCCGTGAGCCTTCGCGTAGGTGTCGATTTTGGCCAAGACGCGGCGGGGAACGGTGATGTTGATCTTTTCGGCGCGCCCATCGAAGCGCGACATATCAACGTCCACCAGCGCCCACACGCCACCGGCGTAATCGGGATTGGCCTGATGTTGCGCAACCGTAGAGGGGAGCGGCAAATCGCCGCCGTCCTCAATGGTGCCTTCCATGTGCAGGTCGATCGCCTCCAACACGGATTGCAACGCGTCCTCGACGCCTTCGCCGGACGAGAAACAGCCAGGAAGATCGGGGACGGTGACGCCGTAGTGGGCGCCATCGTCGGTGTGTAGAACTACGGGGAATCGCATAGAGCCTCCTATTTCCATCCCGCCTGTTTCTTGATGCTGTTCAGCGTTCCGGCGGGAATGTCGCTGTCGGGGTGCTTGACGGTCACCAAGCCTGGTTTGGTCGGGTGCTTGAACTGGTGGTGCGACCCCTTCACTCGGGCCAGATACCAGCCGTCCGCTTCCAGTTGCTTGATGAGCTGTCTGCTGTTCATGGTGGTTATTATACCCACCGTTTCCGCACTGTCAACACCATACCCACCAAATTTGCAGCGAGGTGGACAAGCGGCAAGGCGCCGGCCTCATAAGCCGGAGAACCCGGGTTCGATTCCCGGCCTCGCTACCACACCGCGGGACTGCATGAAGAGTTGCATGCAGGGCGGCCACAAGCCGCTGTAGCCGGTTAGCTCCCGGTGGCCCGCTCCACAACGTGACCCGGTAGCTCAACTGGCAGAGCAGCGGCCTCCAAAGCCGCCGGTTGTAGGTTCGACTCCTACCCGCGTCGCCACCGCCAATCCGCCGCCATCGCGCGCGCGACCCCGAGCCCTGCCCTGACCGGCGGGGCCTTTTTCGTTCCGGAGCCAGCATGCCCCAGCTACCTTTGCCGATGACCCCTGAGCAGGCATTGGCGCACGTCGTCGTGCCCGCGCTGGCCGAGTTGGGCGACGGGATGGATTCGCCGCCGGCTCGCGTCCAGATCCTGGCGACGGGCCTGCAGGAGTCCGGCCTCAAGTACCGCCACCAAGTCGGCGGGCCAGCACACGGCCTGTTTCAGTTTGAGCGGGGCGGCGGCGTTCGTGGCGTGCTGACGCACTCGGCCAGCCAGCGCCGCGCACGTGCGCTGTGCGAGCTGCACGGAATCGCCCCGACCATCGCCGCGGTGTATGACGCCATCGAGCATGACGACGTGCTGGCGGCCGGCATCGCGCGCCTGCTGCTGTGGACGCTGCCGGTTGCGCTGCCGGTGATCGGCGACGAGCAGGAGGCTTGGGAGCAGTACATAGAGGCGTGGCGGCCGGCGCCGCGTGACGAGGCCGAGCGCCGCGCTCGCTGGGCCAGGGTGTACCCGCTTGCCGTGAAAGCGGTTCGGGGCTGACATGGCGCGCATAACGCTGGCGCAGTTGGGCGTGGCGGTGCCCATCGCTGCCAGTATCTTCGCCCTGGCCGACAACTGGCCGGCGGTGCGCGTGTTCCTGATCGACATGGGGGCGTTTCTCTCTGCGCCCCAGGTTGAGGCCATGTGGCAGAGCCTGGCGATTAGCGTGGGCATCGGCTTGGTGCTGCCGCATCTTCCGCAGCAGATCGGCATGCGCGCGGATTGGTCCGCAGCCAAGACAAAGGCGCGGATTCGGTTTTGGTCTTGCCTGCTGGCGATTGCCCTGTGCTGGGCGCATGTGCCGACGCCGCGAGGCGCATGGTTCGCGCTCATTTGCGGTTTTGCTGCGATGGGCTTGTGGACTACGGCGTCGGGCTGGCTTTATCGCATCTGGCCGTGTGCCAGGCCGGAATCGCTCAAGCCCAATCCGTCGGGCGACGGCAAAGAAGGCGCCGAGTGATGCCGGATCTTGACGACGAGCAGCTATTGGCCGCTGAGCGCCAATCCTTGGGCGAGGCGGTGGCGCTGCTGCAAGAGGTGTGGGGCCGCTCGCCGCGCCCGCGTAGGGACAATCGCAACGTGCTGCGCCTGGGCTACGGCCGGGCGATCGAGTCCCGGGACCAAAGCGAGCGCGTCGCGGTGATGGAACTTACGGAAGACTGCATGGAGGCGCAGGAAACATTGCGCGGCCGGTTCTTTGAGTTGTTGGCCGTCCACCCTGAGATGCGCCCGTCACTGCCGTACATCATCGCCATCGCCGACATCATCGGCGCCGAGGTGGTGCGCGATAGCAACGACCTGTGGTCTGCGGCGCGCCGGGGTGACTGGATGGAGTTTGGCTCCGTGATCCAAGAATTTCGGTGGGAGCGCTTCTCCGACGCGTCGGAGAAGGACAACCGGGCCGTATCGCGCTTAGTGATGCGGCTGGCTATGGGCGCGTCGAGGACTACCGAATGAACCGATGGCTCACGCTCGCCGCATTCGTAGCATGGACGGCCGCCGCGTTCTGGATGGGGCGGGAGTGGCGCGACCGCAGCGCCGACGTGGACGTGGCGACCAGCGAAACCGCAGCCGTCAAGGATTCCTTGATTGCTGAGCAGGGCGCCCGCGCTGTCGAGCAGCAGCAAGCCGTGGCAACCCAGGACGCAGCAGATGCCGCAGACGCCCGAGAGGACAAGACAGATGCCGACTACAACGCGCGCATGGTGGCTGCTGTCGCCGGCCGTGATTCTGAGCTTGGCAGGCTGCGCAAGCAGTGGGCCGGTTGCGAAACCGCCCGCCTGTCCGGTGATGCAGCCGCTGCCGCAGAAGCTGCAGAACAAGACCGATTACGCCAAGCAAGTGCGGCAAGAATTGTATGGGCCTGTGAGCGCGCCCAGTCCGAGCGAAACGAGGCCATCGACCGGTACAACGTTGCCGCCGGCCGTGACGCAGCCCCGGTGAAGCTGTGAGCGGAGCAGTCGTGTTCAACCTCCTGACCTTGCATCTCGGCGACGTACTGATGGCGCTGCCTGCTATGCGAGCTGGCGACTCGTGCATTGCGCAGGAGCAGCACCGTGCGCCTGGCGCCCCGGTAGCGTGGGTGGATGGGGTGAAGGGCATCGCCCCTCACGACTTGCACCTGCGCCACCAAACGGATGCGTGGCTGGCTGCAACTGGCCGTGAGCCGATGCGACACATCCTGCTGTCCCCTGTGGAGCGGTCAGGCATCGTCATTGCGCCGACGGTGAGGGATGCGGTCCGGCAGTGGAGCGGCTGGGACGCGCTTACTGAGGCGCTGCCTGCCGCACTGGTGGTCACCGCTGAGTGGTGCCGCAAGACGTGGATGCAGGCGCTCAACGTCGCCCACACGGTCATCTGCCCGGACACGGGCACGGCCCACATGGCGGACGCCCTAGGCGTGCCCAAGGTGGTCGCTCTGCATGGGCAAGGTCAGAAGCACTTCGAGCGCTACGCGCCGTACTGGCGCCGGGAGCATTGCATCGTGCGGGACAGCATGCAGGAGATCGCGGTGGACGACGTGCTGGCGGTGATCCATGGCTAACCTGCTCGCAACGCCTGCGCTGTGGCACATCGATTTCGACTCCCCTCCGCCCAGCTCGTGGAACGGCTCGGCCTATACCATAAACGTGTCGTCAAGCTCCACGGCGAGCTTCCAGCTGCTCTACAACGGCGGCTCGCAGCCTGTTGCGGGCGATGTGATTGCTGGTTCGATCAACTTCACCTGTGTGGATGGCTTGCCGCCTGGCAACACAGCTAAGGTGGTGTTGTACGACCCGCTCAATGGCGATGTGTTGACTTCGCAGCCGATCAGCTACGGCACGCCGAGCGATTTCAGCTTTGATGCATTTGCGTATCCGACCGATGCATGGCTGGAGACAGGCCTGGATGGGGTGCGGTTGCTGCTGGAAGTGAGCAATGCGCCTGCAACTGGCTTCCCCGCATACCTGTACGGGCTGCAGTTGGCGGCTACTCCAACGGTCCAGCCGCCGCCGGTCATCGCGGCATGCGACGAAATCGGCATTGTGAGCCGCGTATTCGCGTCGGCCCACGACCGGACCCGCATCCACCAGATCAGCGTGCCGCCGGGCGAGCGCCGCTGCGTGGTGGCTGACTACAACGGCGCTATCCCGGTTGGGCGTTCCATTGCGGCGATCGAGTGGCGTTTGCAGTGCCAAGGTGTTGTGGCGATCAGTAACGCCGCGATCCCTGCCACTCGGCAAGCGCAAGTGCAGATCCAAGCCGGCTGTCCTGGCCGCACCGCTCTGCGCTGCATGGCGACGCTGGACAACGGCGAGGTGTACGTGCAGCGCTTCATGGTGGAAGTCCCGTGCATGCCGAGTTTCGGCGATGAGGCGGTCACGTCCGGCCCGACGACCCTGACCGCGGTGGCTGCGTGATGGCTAAGCCCACCAAGTACAGCCAAGCGGTGTTGGATCGCATTTGCGACGAGCTGGCCCAAGGCCGCCCGCTGACGCAGATATGCCGTGGCATGGCTGAGGAAGGCACCGAACTGGCGCCTCGCACCGTGCGGGACTGGGCGAACGAGAAGACGGTGGACGGCGAGCCAACTGTGCGGGCCGCAACCGTATCCGCCGCCATCGCGCGCGCGCGCGAGGCCGGAGAGTACGCCCTCGCCGAAGAGTGCCTGGAGATCGCCGACGACGCGCGTAACGACTGGATGCAGCGCAACGGTGGCGAGGACGAGGCGCCGGGCTACATGCTCAACGGCGAACACGTGCAGCGATCGAAGCTGCGCATTGAGACACGCCTCAAGCTACTGGCGAAGTTCAACCCCAAGCGCTGGGGTGACAAAGTGGCGCATGAACTGACTGGCGCTGATGGCGGCGCAATCAAGACGGTGACTTGCATCGAGCTGGTCGCCGCAAGTCCGGGCGATGGCGAAAGCACAGATTAGGCTGCCGCCCAAGCTGGTCCCGGTGTTCACCGGGCCGGCCGACTTCCGCGGCGCATATGGTGGTCGCGGATCTGCCAAGACCCGCAGTTTCGCCAAGATGACGGCGGTGCGGGCCTACATGTGGTCCAAGGCCGGAATTTCTGGCGTCATCGTGTGCGGTCGCGAGTTCATGAATTCGTTGGCCGATTCGTCGTTCGCTGAGGTGAAAGCGGCGATTCTGTCGGAGCCATGGCTTGCGGCGCACTTCGAGATCGGCGAAACGTACATCCGCACCAAGGACAGGCGGATCGACTACGCATTCGTCGGCCTGCGCCGCAATCTGGACAGCATCAAGTCTACGGCGCGCATCCTGCTGTTGTGGGTCGATGAGGCGGAGAGCGTCACGGAAACGGCCTGGGAGAAGGCCATCCCGACCGTGCGCGAGGAAGGGTCCGAAACGTGGGTCACGTGGAACCCGGAGCTTGAGGGTAGCGCGACACACAAGCGGTTTCGCGAGAACCCGCCGGAGAACGCCAAGATTGTTGAGTTGAACTGGCGCGACAACCCATTTTTCCCTGAGAAGTTGAATCGCCAGCGGCTGGAGGACAAAGGGAAGCGCCCGGACAGCTATGACCACATATGGGAAGGTGGCTTCAAGACGGCGATTAGCGGCGCCTACTACGCGGCAGCACTGACCCTCGCCAAGGAAGAGGGGCGAATTGCCCGCGTCAGTCGCGATCCGCTGATGACCATGCGGGCCTACTGGGACATTGGCGGAACGGGCGCCAAGGCCGACGCCTGCGCGATCTGGATTGCGCAGTTCATCGGCCGCGAAGCGCGAGTGCTGAAGTACCACGAGGCGATCGGCCAGGAGTTGGCCTATCACATCGCGTGGTTGCGCCGGAACGGCCTGGATGACGCGCTATGCATCCTGCCGCACGACGGCAAACAGCACGACAAGGTGCATCGCGTGACCTATGAAAGCGCGCTCAAGGAAGCAGGCTTCAAGGTGCGTGTAGTGCCGAACATGGGACAAGGCGCCGCAATGGCGCGCATTGAGGCTGTGCGGCGGGTGATGCCGTCCGCCTGGTTCGATGAGGTTGGCACCGCGGATGGCCGCAAGGCGCTTGGCTTCTACCACGAGAAACGCGACGAGAAACGGAACATCGGCTTTGGCCCCAACCACGATTGGGCGAGCCACGGCTCCGACGCATTCGGCTTGCTGGCGGTGGACTTTTTGAACACGCGCGAAGAGAGCGAGCCGGATCTATCGGGCTTGGACAACTACGGGACGGCCTACTGATGACTGCTAGCTCCACCTCAAACGCCGAATTTTGTACTGCGACCACGATCTGGAGCGCAATCCGTGGCTGAGTCTCGCACCGCGGGCAACCGTGCCGACGCCGCACTGGACGAGATGCGCAAGCGGTACACGATCGCCAGTGAGGCATGCCGCGAGCTGTACGACATGGCGAGCGAGGACGAGAAGTTCGTCACCGTGCCTGGCGCGCAGTGGGACTCAAAGCTCAAGGCGCGGCGCAACGACCGGCCCATGTACGAATTCCCTAAGCTGGCCGGCCATGTGCGCCAGGTCATCAACGAAATGAGGCAGTCCCGGCCGCAAGGCAAGGTGCGCGGCACCGAGGAAGGCGACAAGGCGCTGGCCGAGCTGATGCAGGGCATTTGCCGCAACATCGAGGCAGTGAGCAACGCTGAACAGGCGTACGACATTGCCTTTGAAAAGGCGGTCAAGGGCGGCTTCGGCGTGTGGCGGATCTGCACCGACTACGCCAGCGATGACGATTTTGAGCAGGACATTTTCATTGAGGCGGCGCGCAACCCGCGTGCGGTCAAGTTCGACCCGGCGGCGCGCAAGATCGACAAGCGCGACGGACTCTTTGCATTCGTGGAAGAGTTGATCCCGTGCAGCCAGTTCGAGCGCGAACACCCCGACGCCGATCTGTCCGATTTCGATGCGGACGGCAGCGCAGATGCGGTGAAGTGGCGCGAGGCCGGCATGATCCGGCGCGCGGAATATTGGTACAAGGAGCCGAAGAAGCGCCGCCTACTGTCGCTGTCCGATGGTCGCGTGCTGCATGCCGACCAAATCGCCAAGGAGGCCGGCATCAAGGATGCGGGGGTGGACGCCTACTTGGCGCAGGCCGGCGTGACCGTGCAGCGCGAACGTGAGGTGGACGGCCATATCGTCCGCATGCGCCTGACCAACGGGCACCAGTGGCTTACTGAGCCCTACGACTTCCCCAGCAAGTTCATCCCGCTGGTGCCAGTCTACGGCAACATCGAGGATATAGACGGAGAGGACTATTGGCAGGGCATGGTTCGACCGAACAAGGACCAGCAGCGGTTGCACAACGTGCACCGTACTGCGGTTGTGGAGGCGGTGGCGAAGGCGCCAAAGGCTCCATTCATCGTGAAGATGAAGTGGATTGCCAAGTATCTGCGCTTCTGGAACAACGCTAATTCGGAGGACTACCCGTACCTGCCGATTGATGATGAAGCGCCGGATGGCGCCATGCCAGCGCGGACACAGCAGGCCGAGGTTCCGGTCGCGCTGATGCAGCTTGCCGCGCTTGACAACGAGGACATCAAGGCCAGCACCGGCCAGTTCAACGCCAGCCTTGGCGCTACATCGAACGAAACCAGCGGCGTGGCGATTTCCCAGCGCAAGCAGCAGGGCGCAACGGCCACCTACAACTACATCGACAACCTTGGGTATGCGATCCGGCACACCTACGAAATCTTGGTAGACATGATTCCGCGCGTGCTGGACACCCCGCGCGTGGTGCGCATCCTTGGGGCAGATGGCGGCGAGAAGTGGAAGCGCCTGTATCAGCAGGTGGAAGATCCGCAGACGGGCCAAATCATCACCTTGAACGACATTCGCAAGGGCAAATATGACGTGGCCATCACTGTCGGCCCGAGCTATGCGACGCAGCGCATGGAGGCGGTGGACGCCTTTACGCAGATGCTCGGCCAGATGGGCGCAAGCCTGCCGCCGCCGATTGCTGCGCTGATGGCGTACACGGCGGTAAAGAACATGGACCTGCCGGGCTCCGACGAACTAGACGCCGCCTTCCGCAAGATCCTCGTTGCACAAGGCGTCATCCCTCCGGCGGAAGGGGAGCAGCCGCCCGAGCCGCCGCAGCCCGATCCCAAGGCGCAGGCCGACGCCGGTAAGACCGCAGCGCAGGCACAGCTTTACAGCGCGCAGGCGGAAGGGCAGCAGCTTGAGAACATGACGGTTGCGCAGCAGTTGCAATTGCAGCAGATGATGCCGCAGTTGCTAGCTCAGCTACAAAGCATGCAGCCGCCCACGCCGCCGCCTGACCCGATGGCCGGCATGCAGATGCCGCCGCAACAGATGGAACAACCCCAGCCGCCGCAAGGCGGTTTTTTTGTGCCCGAACCCACAGGCGGCATGCCCGCTTGACCGCATCGGCCCGGACTGGCCGAAACCCGAGAGGAAGAAATGACCGATACCAACGAAGCCCTTGCCCAGGGCGGCCAGACCGTGGCCGAAGGGAACGCCGCAGACACGCAGAAGCCGGCCCCGCGCAGTGACGCGGAACTGGAACTGCAGGGCGGAGCCGAGGCCACCACGCCGCTGCCAGATAAGGCGGAAGCCGACAAGGCCGCCGAGAAGGCGCAGCAGGAGGTCGAGCGCAAGAAGAACCGCACGCGCGCCTACATCGACCGCATCAACGCCGAGAACGCCGAGTACCGGCGAAAGATCGCAGATATTGAGGCGCGGCTCCCGAAGCCGCCGGAACCCCAGGCACCGACCCTGGAGGGCTCCGGGTGGGATCAGCAAGCCTACTTGCGCGAGTTGGCGAAGTTTGAAGCGAATCAAGCCCTATCCGAACGCGACAAGGGCAAGAACACCGAGGCCGAAGCACAGAAGCAGCAGGAGACGGTAGCGCAGTACAGGCAGCGCGCCAGCGCATTCGCCGCCGACCATGACGATTACGTTGAGGTTGTCGGTTCGATCGATACCGCACTTCTGCCGCCCGAGCTTCAAGCCGCAATCATGGGGCACGAGAAAGGCCCCGAGATTGCCTATCGGCTCGCCCTCAACGAGGACGAGCTATTCAACCTGGCGTCAACCCGCCCTGAGTTGCTGGAACGGGCCGTAGCTCGTTTCGCCTCGCGCATGAGCGATGCGCCGTCGGACACCACCGCAGCCGCCCCACAGGCGAACGCGCTGGCCGCTCCGGCAATCGCCGCCCAACCCAAGCCCATCTCCCAAGCGCCCGCGCCTGCGCCACGTGTTGGCGGCCGCTCTCCGACGGAAACACCGCCGGAAAAGCTGACCGATGACGAGTGGTACGCGAAAGAAAGCGAACGCCGCCGCCCGCGCTAAATCCATAAGGACACCGCAACATGGCAAACACCATCCTCACTCACCAGATGGTCGCCCGCGAGGCGGCCAAAATGCTGGTCGAGGAAGACACCGTAGTTAAGAACGTCAACACCGGCCGCAAGGGCGAGTTCACCGAGGCTGTCAACGGCTACAAGAAGGGCGATACCGTCAAGATCGGCATTCCGCCGGTTCCGGTCACCTTTGACGGCGATGTTTTCGCCGGTGGCGGCAACGCTCCGGACCTGGCGGAAACGTCGGTGGACCTGAAGCTTGACACCAAGAAGCATGTAGCGTTGACGTTCACCGCCAAGGAAAAGCTGCTGAGCCTCAGCGACTTCTCCGAACGCTTCCTGCGGCCGGCGATGCAGTCGCTGCGTTCTTCGATGAACGCGGACCTGTTGATGCGTTTCGCGCGCGCAACGCCCAACGTCGTCGGCACTCCGGGCACTGTGCCCAACACCCGTCGCGTGTACGGCCAGGCGCGCGCCTCGCTGGAGCGCTTTCTGGCGCCGACTGATAACCGCAGCGTGTTGTTCAGTTCCGACGCCAATCTGGAGCTGAGCGAGGCCAACTCGGGGCTGTTCAACGCGCAGCGTGATATTTCCGATATCTACCGCCTGGGCGCGGTCGGTGATTTCTCGGGTTTCACGTTCTTCGAGAACCAGTCGATGCCGGTTCTTGCGCTGGGTGCGGGCTCTGGGTATGTCGTCAACGGCGCGAACCAGACGGGCGCGAGCCTGGCGGTGGGCACCGGCACCGGCGCACTGACCCGCGGCACCGTGTTCACCCTCGCGGGCGTATTCGCGGTGCATCCGATCACGGGCATTTCCACTGGCAAGCTGCGCCAGTTCTTGGTCGCCGCGGATTACGCGGGTGGTGCCGGCAACGTGTCGATCTACCCGGCGATCACCCCGACCACCAGCACCGTTATCGGCACCGTCAACGCCTCCCCGGCCAACGGCACCGCGCTGACGCTGGTGGGTGCGCCTTCGACTGGCTACCGCCAGAACATGGCGTGGCACAAGGACGCGTTCGCGGTGGCCTATGCGCCGCTGCCGGTGCTGGCCGGTCTGGAGGGCTATACCGCCACCGTCAAGAACGTCTCGGTGCGCGTGATGCAGTTCGCAGACGGCAAAGCGGACGTGGAAAGCACCCGCATCGACGTGCTTTACGGCTGCGCGGCAGTGCGGCCGGACCACGCAGTGCGCATCACCGAGTAACCCAACGGGGCCGGCATTCGTCGGCCCCTTCTTCTATGGAGCTATCCATGAACAACGAATTCCCCAAGGCCCTTTACCTCAAGGGCGACCCGAGCGCGCCGGTCATCTTCGCCGAAGACGCGGACGCCGAAAAGGACGCGCTGCAGAAGGGCTACAAGTTCATCAAGGACGCCGCACTGCCCGAGTCGGCGGAGGGCAATGGCCTGTCGCCCGATCCCAACGCCACCCCGATCACCAACGAAGTGATTGAGGGCCAGGACGGCGTAGATAGCATCCCGAGCGCGGCAGAGGCCGGCGCGGAGTTCCTGGGTCGGAACATCGCCGAGATTCGCGAGGATCTGCCGGCGCTGACCGACGAGGAACTGGAGCAGTACCGCTCGCTGGAAATCACCGGCAAGAACCGCAGCACGTTGCTGGCCGCGTTCGATGCCGAGGTAGCTGCACGGGCCGAGGGCACCTAAGTGACCGCGGTGGCCACCATCATTCGCGACGCGCTGGAAATCCTGCGCGTGGTTGACGCCAACGAGGCGCCGGAGGCAGAAGACGCCGAAACGGCAATCCGCGCGCTCAACACGATGATGCGCACGTGGGAGGTGGACGGCCTGTCACTGGGCTGGAGCGATGTCTCCAGCCCAGCGGACATTCTGCCGGCACCGCCCGAGGCGGAAGAGCCCATCACGTATCACCTGGCGATCCGCCTGCGGCCGCGCTATGGCGCAGCGCTGGAACCGGACGTGGTGCAGATCGCCACCGCCGGCATGTCGATGTTGCGCGCACAAATGGCGCTCAACAGCTACGCCCGGCTGTCCTATCCGGATCTGCCCGCCGGCTCCGGCCAGGGGCGCGCCACGTACCGCGACGGGTTGAACGGCTGATGGCGGCCAATCCGGTTGACCTGATAAACGGGTTTTACACCGATGACAGCCGGCCGTGGTCGGTGCAGGACACAGTTAATTGGCTGCCAGAAGCCGCGGAAGCGCCGGGAACGCGCACGCCGTGGAAATTGGCACCAGCGCCAGGGCTGCGGCCCTTCTTGGACCTGGGCAACGGCCCTATCCGCGGCCTCGTGGACGTGGAGGGCGCGCTATTCGGCGTCTCGGGAAACCGCCTCTACGAGGTGACGAAGAAATCCACGGTGACTGCCCGCGGCGTCATTCCCGGCGTGCAGCGCGTCGGCATGGCCTACAACCAAATCACCGGGGGAAATCAGCTTCTCGTCACCAACGGGCAAAGCGGGTACGTGTGGGACAGCGTGGCCGGCAACTTGCAGAGGATCAGCGACGACGCGTACCCGGGCGCTCGCTCGCCAGCCTACATGAGCAGCTACCTCCTGCAGGTGGAGCCGTTCGGCCGTTTCTGGTTCCACTCCGAATTGGCGAACGCGAAGGAATACAACGCGCTCGATCGTTATGAGAGCGAGGGGTCGCCGGACAAGATCGTCAGGTTGGTGACGAGCCAGAAAGAAGTCGTCTTGCTGAATCAAACGACGATAGAGTTTTTCTATAACAGCGGCCAGAGCACCAAGACGTTCAAGAACAAGGGCGCGCTGATCGACCGGGGTTGTGCAAGTGCCGAGTCCGTCTGCAAGCTGGATAACAGCGTCATGTGGCTGGGCAATGATGGCGTCGTGTACCGCTTGGATCAGTACAGCGCGGTTCCAATCTCCACGGGCGCCCTGCAGTCCGCGATCCGAGACAACAACTGGAGCCAGGCGTTCGCGTTCACCTGGGAAAGCGACAAGCACAAGGTCTACTACCTCACATTTCCAGATGGCCGCACCTGGGGCTATGACGTGGTGACGAAGCTGTGGCACCGCCGGCAGTCGTTCGGCCTGGACCGGTGGCGGCTCAATCATCTGGTGTACTGGAACGGCAAGTGGATCGGCGGCGACTTCCAGACCGGACAGCTGTGGATTGTGGACCCGGACTACATGATGGAAGGCAACCAGCCGCTGGTCGCCGAACACACCACCGGCGTGCTGCACAACAACCAAGGTCGGCTGAGCATCAACTCACTTGAGTTGTTGATGGCGATGGGAACGGAAGAGACGGTGCCGGCGGATAGCCCCGGACCTGGCCCTGATCCTGAGCCTGTCTGGCAGCCGATCAGCGACTCAAACGTCGGCTATACCTTCATCCCTGACCCTAATGCCAACTCGTCAACGATGGAAGGCTACATCATCGGCGAGATTCGCTATGGCGATATCCCGGGTGGCGCCACAGGCTGGTCACTGGAAATCGACGGAACTGGTGTCCTAGGCGTTCGCATCACGCCGTTTTACTTCTTCGCGACGGACGGAGCCACCGTCAACATAGAGATCCAGTCGGGCAGCGGAACGGAAGTGGTGGCGAACACGTCGCCCACTCCCACTTCGTCCTACGCGCCTAGCCCAATTGAGCGCAGCCTGTCGCTCGGCGTCTCCGGCATCAAGGTAACGATGAAGGGGCTGCAGAACGGAGCAGTCCAAACCTCGAACTGGGGCATTGAGGTTCTGACCACGGGCTACACGCCATGACCGACCGCTTTCTGGAAATCTGCTACTCAAAGGACGGCGGCAACAACTGGTCGCACTGGCGGACCTACTCGATGGGAGAGCGCGGCGAATATGCGCACCGTGTCCGCATCAAGCGATTCGGCTCCGGGCGGAATTGGGTGTTCAAGGTCCGCATTTCCAGCCCGGTGAAGCGCGACCTTTACGGCGCCGTGGCCGTCATCGAGCCTACGGACGGCTAATGCACATCATCGACGGATTTCTCACGGACGCACACGCGGTGCGCGCCGCGGGCCTCGCTGCGCCTTACATCGACTGGCCTGGACATGACGGCCAGGTCTACAAGCGCGTGGCGCTGGTGGACGTTCCTGGGCTGCGTGAGGGCATAGAGCGCGCCATGGGGCCGGTGCACATGCTCGGCATGGGCTACCGCCTCAACTACGGCGGCGAGTTGCCGAACGCGGCCATCCATTCGGATATCGGCTGGGGCACGCATGCCGCGGTGCTGTACCTGAGCGAGGGTGAGGGCGGCACCGCCTTTTGGCGCCACAAGGCCACCGGCGCCGTGCGTATCGACCCGGGCGACGTGGAGCTATTCGAGCAGATCCGCCACGACTGGGACGACGCCGACCGCTGGGAACAAATCGGCCTGGCCGAGATGCGCATGGGGCGCTGCGTCATCTACGAATCCGCGCTTTTCCACAGCCGATGGCCGTTCGCGGCATTCGGCACCGACCACCAATCAGGGCGACTCGTGGGGGTCGCCTTTTTCACACCTGAAAGGAGCTAGAACATGCTGCTTGGCCCGATTCATTGTGCGGTAATTCACGCCTTTTTCGGCGCCGTTCGCGAATGGCTCAGCGGGAGGGAGCATCGGTGATCCGCGCCGCAACCGAGGCCGACGTGCCCGCCATCGTCGCTATGTCGCGCAAGTTCTACGCGACCACCGACTTTCCCGGGTTCGCAGACATGGACGACGACACCGTGGCTGAGCTGGTGCGCACCCTCATGCACAGCGTGATGCTTGTGGCAGAGGAAGGCGGCGAACTGGTGGGCATGGTCGGCGCCATCGTCGCCCCCTTCATGTTCAACCGGAACCGCCGCGCCGCGTATGAGGTGGTGTGGTGGGTCGAGCCGGGCGTGCAGCGTGGCGGGCTCGGCCGGTCGCTGCTGCGCGCGGCGGACGAAGCGGCCGCGGCGCTCGGCGCCAGCGGTATCGAAATGCTCACGCTGGACACCAGCCCGCCCCAGGCCGCCGCGTTGCTCGCCAGCGAAGGCTACCGCCCCGCGCAAACCAGCCACTTCAAGCGGCTGAACCCCAACAAGGAGGCCGTCTAATGGGCGTCGCAACAGGTGCACTTGTCGCCGCCGGTGTAAGCGCCGCAGCCGGCGCCTACGGGGCCAATCAGGCAAAGAAGGGTGCGCAGGGCGCAGCCAATGCCACGATCAGGGCGCAGGACGCGGCGTACTACCGCAACCAGCAGAACATGCAGCCGTGGCTTACGGCCGGCACCAATGCACTGGCGCAGATCCAGCAGCTAGACGCCGGCAATACCGCGAGCTTCAGAGAAGCGCCCGATTACGCATGGACGCGAGACGAAGGGCTCAAGGCGCTGGACCGCTCCGCTGCTGCTGATGGCAGCTTGTATTCCGGCGGGCAACAGGCCGATATCGTCAAGTACGCGTCGGGGCTGGCGAGCCAGAACTATCAGACCTATCGCAACAACCTTGTGCAGCTTGCCGGCATGGGGCAGTCGGCGGGCGGCGCGTTGGCTGGCGTGAACACCGGCTATGCGAACGCGGTGGGAGACGCGAATTCCAACCTTGCGCAGTCCAACGCCAACACGAACAACCAGCTTGTGGCGGGCCTTGCGGGCTTGGCGAATAACTACGCCAATTCGCGCACCAGCGCCTACGGCGGCGCCAACAGCTACAGCGCTTACCCAAACCTGCTAACTCGCCAGGTCAACGCGGGCCAGGGTAGCAACCTCAATTTCGGCAACAACGTAAACGGCTTCGCGGGGGGCTGGTAATGGTGAATCAACTGGCACAGTTTGGCCCACTGGATGCAATCAACTACGTCCAGCAACAGGGCGAAATTGGCCGCGCGCGTGGGCAGCAAAATCGACTCGCGGAGCTTGCGAGCCAGTCCTACACCGCGCCGGCCGATCAGCAGAACCAGCTACTCAGCCAAATGGCCGCGATTGATCCGAGGGCGGCGCAGGTACAGCAGAGCGAGTTCCAGTCGCAGCAGAAGTTCCAGCAGACGCAGGACGACTCGCGTAACAAGAGACTCGCGAACATGGCGAACCTTCTGGTGCGCGCGGCGCCGCAGTCGCGGCCCGGCCTCTACCAGCAAATGTTGCCGGACCTGCAACGGATGGGCGTTGAGGCTCCATCGCAATACGACGACTCCACGGCGCCGTTGATCGACCAGACGGCCAAGGCGGTATACGAGGCATATAACGGCCTCGCCGACAAGAACGAGATCCCGTCGGACATTCGTTCGTTGCAGATCCTGCAGGGCAACCCCGAGCTACTGAAGCTTGATCGGGAGCGGCGCCAGGCGGCCGGAATGGTGCCCAAGACGGTGGAGACTTCGCAGGGCATCGGCTGGTCTACGCCTGGCGTCGGCATCCAGCTTGCTCCGATCATTCCGGGGCCGGCAGGAGGCGCGCCGACGGCCTCGCCCAGCCTGGCAGGCAACTTCACCGGCTTGGCGATGGAGTTCCCAGGTGTGCAGATGACCAGCGGCACCCGCACCCCGCAGCGCAATGCAGAGGTTGGCGGGCAGCCCAACAGCCAGCACCTCGCTGGCACCGCGGCCGACTACGCTGTCCCGGCGGCCCTCAAGCCGGCATTCGTCGCGCGCGCCAAGCAGTTGGGGTTCGTGCCGATTGACGAGGGCGACCATGTGCACCTGCAGATGCCGGGGAGCGCTGGCGGCGCTGCGGCGCCGATCGCGCAGCCTTACGTTGCGCCCAAGCCCACCGAGGCGCCGAGCGGCTATCGCTACGACGCGAGCGGCAATTTGCGGCCAATCCCGGGCGGCCCGGCGGACAAGCCAACGGCCGTGGACAAGCCGATACCGCCCGCTGCGATGAAGCAGGTCTTTGACCTGCAAGACCAGTTGCAGGGCTCCGACAACGTAATGACGATGACCCAAAAGCACCTGGACCGGCTAGAAAAAGGAAAGCTTGATGTTCGCCCCGGTGCAGCTGCCGAGGGGTGGCTACTGAACAAGTCGGGTCTATCTAACGAAAACTCACGCAACCTGGCTGAGTGGGATGCCGACCGCACAGAGATGGTCAATGAATCCTTGCGGCTCAACAAGGGCGTTCAGACCGAGGGCGACGCGGCGCGCGCAATCAAAGGGCTGATGGAAGCTAACGACGCCAAGAGCCTGAAGCAGGCTATCGGCCGCCTGCAAGCCGTCAACCAACGCGCCATCACCCTGCGCCAGCAGCAGATAGCCGCGCTATATCGCAACTACGGCCGCGGTCCCGATGGCGAGCCGCTGGAGGTTGCGCCGCGCACACAGGCCATCGCCCCGGCGGCCGGCAACGAAGGTCGCACCATTGTGCGCTCCGGCACCCTCCCCAACGGCCGCAAGGTCATCCAGTACAGCGACGGGACCACCGACTATGGCAATTGATCCGGCGCTGCTGGAGCAGGTCAAGTGGGACGACGAGCCGGCGCAGCCTGCCGGCCAAGGGCCGATGGAAATTAACATCACCGGTGGCGTTAGCGAAAGCCAGCTGCGGGCACAGCAGGCCGCGGCCGCCGCGCAACAGCCGATAGACCTAAGCCAGGTGGTTTGGGACGACGAACCCGGCGCGGCGGCTCCAACGGCGCCCAATCCCGCCAATCAATCGGCCTTTGCCCGCATGGTGTCCGGTCAGCCGGCTCCCCAGGTGCAGGAAGGTAACGCCGTGGGCCGCTTCCTTGGCGAGTACGGCGGTCGCCAGGTATTGCAAGGGGCTGCGGGTCTCTACGGCTCGCTGGGCGGCGATGCTCTGAACTACTACGTGTTGGACCCTATCGACCGCGCGGCCGGGTGGGGCACGCAGCTAGGCACCGGTGGCCGCACCTACCATGACGCCGCCGCCCAGGTCGCGGACGAGATGGGCATGCGCAGGCCGCAGAACGCGCGCGAGCGCGTCATTAGCGACATTGGCGAGGCGTTGACCGGAACCGGCTTGACGATGGGCATTGGCGCTGGCGCAAACGCGCTAACAAACCTAGGCCGCGCTGCGTTCGCCGCCCCTGTGACCAACCGCCTCGCCAACCTGCTGACGGCCAACCCGGTTCTGCAAACGGTCAGCACCGTTACAGGTGCCGGCGCATCGTCCGGCATGCGGGAGGCTGGCGGCAGCACGGGCATGCAGATCATGGCAGGGCTTCTTGGCGGTCTTGGCCCAGGTGCGGCGAGTGGCGCCGCGTCTGTGGCTGGCCGAGCAGTCGCACCGAACAGCCTGGCGCAGATCATCCCGGAAGGAGTGGGCGCGGTCCCGACCCTGACCGCTGGCGCCACCCGGCGCGCAATCCGGGGCCAGGACGCGCAGGGCGTTCGCAACGCCTTGGTGGATTTCGCGGATGCTGGAACCACTCCAAGCGTCGGCCAAGCTACCGGAAGCCGCGCCGCAAGCGCGCTTGAAACCTTCGCGGGCAACTTCCCGGGTGGTGCTGGTCGCATCGCCGCGCTAGGAAAACAGCAGCAAGAGCAGGTTCGTGGCCGGATTGACGAGCTATCCAATGCCATCACTCTGAACGGCGCCGATCTCACTCCACAACAGGTTGGCGCGTCCATCCAGCAGGGGATCGCTGGGCCTGGAGGCTTTACACAGAACTTCCGTCAGACCTCTACCAAGCTCTACAACGCGCTAGATCAGTTCATGCCGCCGAACACGCGCATTCCTGCGCAGAACACCGAGGCGTTTTTGAACAATATCACTGCGCCGACTCCTGGGGCGGCGAATACCTCAGAGGTTCTAGCCAATCCATTCATGGGGCGGCTGCATGAGGCGGTAAAGGCCGACTTGGCTGCGAACAATGGAATGCTGCCCTACAGCGCACTGAAGGGCATCCGCACGATGGTGGGCGAGAAGATCGCCGGCGCGGGACTCAATCCCGATCTTGACGTGAAGCAACTGCGCGGGCTGTACGGCCGGCTGACAGAAGACATGACCGCCGCAGTGAATGCGACGGGCAACCCGCGCGCAATGCAGTTGATGGAGCGCGCTAACAACTACTACAAGCTGGGCGCAAATCGAATCGAGCAGATCGAAAAGACCATCGGGGATGTTGCAAAGACGACCCCCGAAGAAGCCTATATGTCCATGTTCAACGGCACCCAAAATGGCGCCACCGCCCTCCGGCGGGTAATGGGTGCGCTTCCGCAAGATGCACGCGCCGAGGTGACGGCTTCGTTTCTGCAGCGGATGGGGCGCGCCGCGCCTGGGAGGCAAGTTGTCACCGGGATGGACACAGCGCCGGATGTCTTTTCGATGCGGACATTTCTGACTAACTGGGCAAAGCTAAGCCCCGAAGCGCGAAAGGAACTGTTCCGCAACGCTCGTTATGGCAGTGGGTTCCGAGAAAACGTAGACAAGATCGCGCGCGCCGCAAGCGCGATTGATGAAGGTAGCGAGGTGTTCCGGAACACATCCGGGACTTCAAGGCAAATTGCGCTAGTGGGCGCGGCAACTGCTGTTCCTACAGCGGCAGTGCAGGCTGCAACGGGTGATTTCGCAAAGGCGTTTCTGACGCTTGCAGCGCCTGCTGCTGCCATGGGGACGGCCAACGTAGCTTCACGCGTTATGACCAATCCACGGGTTGTATCGTGGTTGGCGCAGAACACGAAGCGCGACGCTGGTGATTTGGTGTCCCAGCTGCAAGTGCTGAGGACCGCCGGTGAGCGGTCAGGCGACGAAGACACGGTGGAAATTGCGGACGATATGTTGAAGCGAGCGAATTCTGTTAATCAGGGAATATCCCAAGCTCCCGCATCTGCCGCCGATTCTCGCTGAGTTTTTCGGAGTATCCGCAGCTATCCCGGGGGAGTGCGCTGATCTGATCTTGGAGCGTTCCGAACTGTGATTGCAGACCGTCAATCTTCTTCTCGATTCGGCCAAGCGCCTGAAATGCGATCCCAATGATGGTGCTCAGCACCATTACCGCGATCACCAAGAAAGCCCCGGAAAAAATTCCCACAGCACACCCCATCTCAAGGTCAGTTGACGGCCAAATCCTACCACCAACCCAAGAACCCCGCTCCGGCGGGGTTTTCTGTTTCTGGAGCCCCTATGCCCTCCTATCGGTTCTTCAATCCGGCGCCTGTATTCTTCGACCTGCCTGGGCTCAAGCCGGCAGCCAATGGCTTCCTCTACTTCTACGCGCCGGGCACGACGACGCCGAAGGGCACGTGGTCCGACTCCGAACTGACCATCGCCAACACGAACCCGGTTCCGCTGGACTCGTCGGGTCGCGCCAACGTGAATATCTGGCTCGATGGTGGCTATAGCGTCGTCCTCAAGGCCGCGGACGGTACGGGCATCTGGACTGCGGACATCGACGCCGGGGCCGGCGCGGGGGCGGTGATTCCGGCGCTGCTAACCGGCAGATTCCTCACGAACGATGGCAGCAACCTCATTTGGGCCGACGTGCTGCAGGTGCCCGACCCGACCGGCTCGGCCAACAGGGTGTTGGGTACTGATGGCTCCAACCTGATATGGGTCGCTATGCCGACCGTTCCGGATCTGCCGGTGGAGAACTTCGCCAACCGCGTGAAGATCGGAACGCTGCTGATTCAGTGGGGCGCGAGCCAAGCGCCGGCAACCGGGCAGCGGCAGACCAGTGTTGCCGTGCCTTTCCCCTTCGCGTTCAGCGCCGCCCCGTACCACGTGGACATCACCGTGACGAGTACCGCACTCGTGTCCAGCGGCGTGCTGGCCGTCGATGCCGTGCCGACCAAGGACGCTAACGGTTGCTCGGTGCAGTTCGACACCAACGATTTCGGCAACAACGCGTCGCGCTTCACGAACCCTGTGCCCTTTACCTGGATCGCTTACGGGCCGACGACCTAATGGCCGATATCTCTATCCCGCGCGTCCAAGCGTCCGTCGTCACTGCCGGCGGCGTGCCAACCACCGAGTGGTATTCGTTCTTCCTCTCGCTGCGTGATGCGGTGGGCAGCGATAGTGCCATGCAGGAACAGATTGACGCACTAATCGCCCAGGTGGCCGCCTTGGAGGGTGGAGGCGGCGCCGGCTCGGCGTCGTTCCTTCTGCAGGGCATAGCGTCCGTGCTGACGGATGGCACACCGGCCGGCGGCCTTGTGCAAATCTCACTGGAGAACGACCAAGATGCCCCCGGGAACACGTATTGCTACGGCACCGGTCCCGATGGCCTGCGCGGCTGGTATCTGGTTTCCGATGCGATCGACGTCACCACTGATCTATCGCGCACGCTTGATCCGACAACGAACGTCGCGACGCTCGGCCTGGCTGACCTGCCGAACAGCAGCACCGGTACGGCGGTCTACAAGACTACCCGCGACGCCAAGGGCCGGATCAGCGGGCAGGTCGCGGCCACCACGAACGACCTGCCGGAAGGCACGACAAACCTCTACTTCACCAATGCGCGCACCGACGCGCGTATCGCTTTGTTTAGGCGAGTTCCGGCGCGACTGAGCGATGGCACATTCTCGCCAATCCCCCTCAACGCAAGCGGCGAACTGCCGGCCAAACTGGCTGACGGCACCGTGAGCAATATTCCAGTGGTGGCATAGCAGATGGCAGACCTGATCCCGCTGGCATATGACAAAGCGAGCGGCGTACCTGTAGGCTTGAAGGAGTACGCCGCAGCCGACCGAATCCCGGCGCAGTATTTGACGGCTCAGCCGCCCAATCTATTCGGCACCTATGCGTCGCGGCCGGCTGCCAGCGCGGTCACCGTAGGCTCGCTCTACTGGGCTAGTGACACCAAGGAAATCTATCGCTCCGATGGCTCGGCATGGTCGCGTGTCGGCATCACGTCCGGGCGTATCGCATCTGCCGAGTTGACCACACCGTACTCGATTTCCAGCAGCACACCAACGGCCATTCCCGGCATGACGTTGCAGATTACCGCTGGCGAAGTTCCGGCGTCGGTGCAATACGGCGGCACCATGAAATATGGGACAACTTCAGCCAATGGCGTGGTGTCTTTGTACTGCGACGGAACTGTTATCGGAAGCATCCTTATCGGGTTGACCGGTTACAATAGTTTCGCCGCACTCGCAACGATTCCAGCAAAAACACCTGGGTCTCTGGTCAATTTAGAGTTGCGGGCTTATTCACAGAACGGCACCTCGGCCCTCGATATTTTCGGGAACATTGCCGACAAGCCGTATATGCGTGTGGTTCCGAACTAATGGCAAACCTAACGCTATATGTTGGCAAAGTCAGGCCGGGCGAGAACGACCTGTTGCTGACTCAGGAGCAGGTAGTGCCAGTGCGCCGCGCTGTGTTGTACGTCCACGGCGCAGAAGGTGCAGGCCCTGGCGGTGGCATCGCCTGGACAACCTATCCGGGGCGTTGGGCTACGCTAAACGCCATTGCTCGGCGCTCCACCATCCTCAGCTCCGACCTGGGAGGCAACGCGACATGGGGCAACGACACGGTCAAGGCTGCCATCACCAGCGCGTGGAACTACCTCAAGACAGTCCCCGGCGTTGCGACGGATCGCGTGAGCCTGATTTGCCAGTCGATGGGCGCCACTGGCGGCATCGCCTGGGCGGCCGACAACCCATCGCTGGTGGATCGCATCGTGCTGATGATCCCTGCGCTCAACCTGCTGGACATCCGCAACAATAGCTCCTACCAGGCCGATATCGACGCAGCCTACGGCGGCGCATACTCGGAAGCGGCCTATGGCGCCACACACAACCCATTGACGATCGCCACCGCCGGCAAGCTCGCCGGCATCCCGATACAGTTGTGGTACGGCGACACGGACACACTCTGCAAGCCGGAATACGCGCTCCAGTTCGCCGCCGCAGCCGGCAACTGCCAGTTGCACCGCATGGGTGGCGGCCACGCAAGCGAGACGGTCTACAACATGGACTCTGAGGCCATCGCATCATTTCTCGCGGGATCATGACCGCTTCAGCAGCCGGTCTCGGCGGGTGCGACGCGAGCTACTAGGATAGTTGCAAGCGCCTCTCTTTGTAGTCTCTCTGCAAATCTCTTATTTCTCTGTGCAAACAGATGCTCCCCGCCTCCTACCGCTGGCTGATCCAAGACGATGTGGCGCTGCGGCACAACAGCAATGGAAGCTCCGGGGGCGTACGGGTTGTCTCTAGGGTCCATAGAGCGAGTTTAGCGAGAACTCGCTATAAATCGATAAGTAGCCCGGGTCGAGCTTGAGCCTACGCACTATGGTGTGGATGCCAGCCAGGATCGTTGCGCGCCACTGTCCTTGCTCTCTCTGCTTGCTGCCCCGGAAGATCGCGAGTACGTGTTGACCCGGATCGGCGCCATGTTCCCCCGCGTCCGCTGACTGCAGGTCGGTAGCAGCCCGAGTCGAGAAGTTATCGGAATCAGCTAAACCGCCATAAACCGCCATAAGATCCCTATAACCGCCCATAGCGCGGAGAGGCATCACCCGGCCCGCGGGTCTCGGTGCAGCGATTCGGCCGTCAGGTTGGTGTAGCGCTTTAGCGACTTCCAGTCCCGATGACCGGTGACAATCGCCACCTCCGGAATGGTGTAGCCCTGTTCAAAAAGCCGGGACGTGCCTTCGTGCCGCAGATCGTGAAAGTGCAAGTCCGCAATCTGCAGGCGCTCGCACGCGCGCCGGAACGCGGCACCGATGCTGTCGGGCTTGTATGGAAAGATGAGCGGGCCGTTCCGCTCCTGGCGCTCGATGATTTCGGCCGTGCGCCCCAGCAGCGGCACCCACTGATTGTTCCCGCGCTTCTCCTGCGGGTCTTTGCGGTCGCGAATCTGGATCGTTGGCTTGTCCCCGGGGCGGTAGTCCTCCCACCGCAGCGAGACGATTTCGCCCATGCGCATCGCGGAATCGATCGCGAACGGGATGATGTCGCGCATTGGGATTGCGCCCAGGTTGAACCGGAAGAAGGCGGCCAAGTCTTCCAGTTCCTGCGCGGTGGGTCGGCGGTCGCGCTCCACGGGCTTGGCAATGGCCCCCGCGCGGCGCAGCACCGGCCGCGACGCGCCTACCACGTCGGGGATCGTCATCCCCCACAGCGAGCGGCCAGCGGCCAGCACCTCGCCCAGGAAGCCGAGTTCCATGGTCATCGTGGCCGGGCCAGCCTTGCGCTGGCCGATATGGGCGAGAATGTCCTGGCCGGTGAGAGTGGACACCTCGCGATCGCCAAGCGATTCCTCCCAGCGCTTGAGGTTCCCGCGCTTCGTCGCCGACACAGGGCGGAACTTGCCCAACTCCTTCACATACCGGTCAATCAGCGCGGAGAGCGTCATGCTCTCTTGGGGCGGCGCGGTGCCGCCCCGGATGGCGTCTTCTGTCAGCTTCGCCCAGTCCTCCGCGGCCTTCTTGCCGTTGAACGTCTTGGAGGCGGTAGGATGGCCCTTGATGCGCACTAGCGCGCGCCACTTCTTGCCCCGTTTCTCGACTAGTGCCACTTGGTGCAACCCCTTCTGCTTGGTGCAGTGGCGGTACATTACACCGGGAACGGGGGTGAAAAACAGGGACTTAGCGGGAGTCGGAATGTACCAGCATCGCACCAAAAGAATCGTAAAATGCTGAAAAATAAGGAAATCCGTCTTTCCTTGGCCCCCATGATGGACTGGACCGACCGCCACTGCCGTGTGTTCCATCGGTTGCTGGCGCCGTCGGCGCGGCTGTACACCGAGATGGTGCACGCCAACGCGGTGGTGCTGGGCGATCGCGGGCGGCTGCTGGATTTCGATGCGTCCGAGCATCCGCTGGCGCTGCAACTCGGCGGCAGCGAGCCGGCGCTGTTGGCGCAGGCGGCGCGGATCGGGCAGGACTGGGGCTACGACGAGATCAACCTCAACTGCGGCTGCCCGTCCGACCGGGTGCAGGCCGGGCGCTTCGGCGCCTGCCTGATGCGCGAGCCGGCGCTGGTCGCCGACTGCGTGGCGGCGATGGTCGCGGCGGTGGACATTCCGGTGACGGTGAAGTGCCGGCTGGGCGTGGACCAGGACGACGACTACGCGGTGTTCCTCGCCTTCGTCGATCAGGTCGCCGCGGCCGGCTGCGGGCTGTTCGTGGTGCACGCGCGCAATGCGTGGTTGCAGGGCCTGTCGCCCAAGGAAAACCGCGAGGTGCCGCCGCTGCGCTACGACTGGGCCTACCGGCTCAAGCGCGAGCGGCCGCATCTGCAGATCGTGCTCAATGGCGGGTTGGCCGACGTGGACACGGCGCGGGCGCAGTTGGACGCGGTCGACGGGGTGATGCTGGGGCGCGCGGCCTATCACGATCCGTATGTCCTGCACCGGCTGGACGCGGCGCTGAGCGGCGCCACCCCGAGTTCGCGCGCGGATCTGCTGCGCGCGCTGCGTCCCTACGTCGAGGCGCGCCTGGCCGAGGGTCTGGCACTGAAGCACATCACCCGCCATCTGCTCGGCCTGTTCCACGGCCAGCCCGGCGGCCGCGCGTTCCGCCAGGTCCTCAGCGAGGGGGCGCACCGTCCGGGCGCGGATTGGGCATTGCTGGAACAGGCCTTGGGCATGACCGAGAACGTGCGGCACATCGCCGCCTAGCGTCCCGCCCGGCGCCACGGCGCCCGCTGCCAGCGTCATCCCCGCCTGACCGCGCACGCCGTTTCGAAGGGGGCCGAAGCCCCGCTTTGGACGCCCGTTCAGTTACATTGTTCAGCTTGCGGGAATCGGCCAGGGCGTCGGCGCAGGGTCGCAAGACCCTTGCCGAAGCGGGGCGGGCGGCGCCGGTCCTAGTCCGATGGGCAGGGCGAGACGAGTTCATTTCACTGAACGCAGGCGGTCGCCACCGGAAAAGTTCAGATCGGATTCACCCCGAAAAATCAAGAATTTGCCTCGATTTTGCGAAATCGCGCCGCTGTCGCCATGCGGTCGGCTTCACAACTTTTGAACGTTTCCGATCAGTCCGTTAGGATGCCTGTCGTGACCTCCGCCACTCTCCGCCACTGCCGAACCGCTGTCGTGATCGCCCTGGCGCTCACGGCCGTCAGCGATGGCTGGGCGCAGTCGGGTCCGCCGGGTCCGCCGGCGCCGCGCATGGCGCCGGAGCCGCCGCGGTCGCGCGACTACCACGGCAGCTCGCTGTCCGACGCGGTGCGCCGGGTGCAGCGCTCCACCGGTGGTCAGATCCTCGGCGCCGAGCGCGTGCCGTTCGACGGCCGCGACATCAACCGGGTCAAGTACATGGACGGCCGCGGGCGCGTGCGCTACATGGACGACCCGCAGCCGCCCGGCGCCGCGCCCCCGCGCGTGCCGCGCCCGGCCGATCCGCAGGAACCACCACGCAACGATAACCCCTGAGTCCGGATAGTTTCGTTCAGCTTGCAATACCCACGTTCCGGCCGCCGGCCATCTGTAGAAGTCACTAGGGAGAGTTCATGCGTATCCTTCTGGTCGAAGACGAAGCCCCCCTGCGCGAGACCCTGGCCGCCCGCCTCAAGCGCGAGGGATTCGCGGTGGATGCGGCGCAGGACGGCGAGGAGGGCCTGTACATGGGCCGCGAGGTGCCGTTCGACGTGGGCATCATCGACCTCGGCCTGCCGAAGATGTCGGGCATGGAGCTGATCAAGGCGCTGCGCGACGAAGGCAAGAAGTTTCCGGTGCTGATCCTGACCGCGCGCTCGAGCTGGCAGGACAAGGTCGAGGGCCTGAAGCAGGGCGCCGACGACTATCTGGTCAAGCCGTTCCACGTCGAGGAGTTGCTGGCGCGGGTCAACGCGCTGCTGCGCCGCGCCGCGGGCTGGAGCAAGCCGACCCTGGAATGCGGCCCGGTCGCGCTGGACCTGGCGGCGCAGACGGTCAGCGTCAGCGGCAGCAACGTCGACCTGACCAGCTACGAGTACAAGGTGCTCGAGTACCTGATGATGCACGCCGGCGAACTGGTCTCCAAGGCCGATCTCACCGAGCACATCTACCAGCAGGATTTCGACCGCGATTCCAACGTGCTGGAAGTGTTCATCGGTCGCCTGCGCAAGAAGCTGGACCCGGACGGCGAACTGAAGCCGATCGAGACCGTGCGCGGCCGCGGCTACCGCTTCGCCATCCCGCGCACCGAAGGCTGATCGGCGCACGCGGCTTCGACGCGTGATCGAAGGACGCGAAGGCGTGCCGGCACGGCCCAAATGGTACAAGCGCTGGCGCCCGCGTTCGCTGCAGGCGCGCCAGTTGCTGGCCGCCAGCTTGAGCCTGGTGGCGTTCCTGGCCGCGGCCGGTTATGCGCTGGACCAGGCCTTCGCCGATACCGCGCTGAGCAACCTGCGCGAGCGCCTGAAGAGCTACGCCACCGCCTACGCCAACAACGTGGACGTGGCGCGCGACGGCTCGCTGTACATCAACAGCGACAAGCCGCCGCCGGACCCGCACTTCGACCGGCCCGGCAGCGGCCTGTACGCGCAGATCGTGATGCCCAACGAACGGTGGGTCTCGATGTCCAGCGAGGGCCCGCTGCCGCCCACGGGCGGCATGCTCGAGCCGCGCCAGGAAACCTTCGACGGCCCCTGGCCGATGACCCAGATCGACGGCAGCGAAGGCGAGGTCTACCGCTACGGCATCGGCCTGGCCTACGTGCGCCGCGACAAGGAAACCCCGGTCACCATCTACATCATGGAGGACACCCGCGCGCTGGGCGCGCAGCTGTTGGTGTTCCGCCACCGGGTGTGGTTCAACCTCGGCGGCGCCGGCTTGATCCTGTTGCTGCTGCAGGCCTTCATCCTGCAGTGGAGCCTGCGCCCGCTGCGGCGCGTGATCAACGAACTGACCAAGGTGCAGCGCGGCGAAGCGCTGCGCATGGGCGACCGCCATCCGCGCGAGCTGGAACCGCTGACCGACAGCATCAACGCCTTCATCGAGAGCGAGCGCGAGAACCTGGACCGCCAGCGCAACACCCTGGCCGACCTGGCGCACAGCCTGAAGACGCCGCTGGCGGTATTGCGCACCCAGCTCGACAGCGGCACCCAGGGCCCGGAGCTGCGCGAGGAACTGGACGTGCAGTTGCGGCGCATGAACAACCTGGTGACCTACCAGCTCAGCCGCGCCGCCTCCAGCGGCCACAAGCTGTTCTCCGCGCCGCTGCCGATCGAGCCCAACGCCGAGGAGATCGTGCGCGGGCTGGAGAAGGTGTACGCGGCCAAGGGCGTGCTGTGCGAGTTCGACATCGAGCCGAGCGCGCGCTTCCACGGTGAGCCCGGCGACCTGCAGGAACTGCTCGGCAACCTGCTCGAAAACGCGTTCAAGTGGGCGCGGCGCAGGGTGCTGCTGAGCGTGCATCCGGCGCCGGCCGCCGGCAGCCGCCGCGCCGGGCTGGTGATCTCGGTGGAGGACGACGGCCCCGGCATCGCCCCGGACGAGGTGGCGCACATCCTGCAGCGCGGCGTGCGCGGCGACGAGCGCGTGCATGGCCACGGCATCGGCCTGGCGATCGTGCAGGACCTGGTCAAGGGCTACCGCGGCGAACTGCAGGTGAGCCGGTCCGAGGAACTGGGCGGCGCGCGCTTCCTGGTGACCTTGCCGCCGGGCCTGTAGCCGGATCCACCGGCCCCAAGGCCGCCAGGTGAATCCCGTGCAAATGCCGCGGGCGCTTCCGACAACCGCTTAACGCGCGACACGGGCAGACGCGGATACTGCGCGGGTCTTCACACCCGGTTACCGGTCAAGGAGCGCCGCATGCCCAAGCCCCGGCCACGTTCCGCGTCGCGTCTGCGCGTGCACGGACGCCGCGCGTTGCGCAATGCGCAGCGCCTGCTGCTGTCGCTGCTGCTGGTGCTGTTCACCGTGGCCGCCATCGCCGGCAGCCAGAAGGTGCTCGAGCGCGACGACGCGCGCTGGCTGCAATCGATGAGCGCCGGCCTGGACAGCGGCAGCGTGCAGCAACTGCAGCGCGACGGGCGCAAGCGCTTCCTGCGCGAGCAACTGCAGGCGGCCAGCGGCGACGCCGCGCTGCCGGCGGCGGTGCGCGCGCAACTGGACGGCTACGAGGCGCTGCACACGCCGGTGCAGGACCTGCTCAAGCAGTTGGATGCGCGCCAGCAGTACATCAAGGCCATGCCCGACGGCGACGCCAAGGTCGCGGCGAAGAAGGAACTGCAGCAGCGCGCCGACGCGATGCTGGCGCAGGCGCGGCAGGCGCAACTGCTGCGCGCGGTGTATTCGCCCGACCAACTGCGCGAGCAGATGGTGTGGTTCTGGCTCAACCACTTCAGCGTGTTCGCCGACAAGGGACGCCTGCACTGGACGGTCGCCGACTACACCGACAACGCGATCCGCCCGCATGCGCTGGGCAAGTTCTCCGACCTGGTGATGGCGACGCTGCAGAGCCCGGCCATGCTGGAATACCTGGACAACGCGCAGAACGCCAAGGGCAAGGTCAACGAGAACTACGCGCGCGAGCTGATGGAACTGCACACGCTCGGCGTGAACAGCGGCTACAGCCAGCACGACGTGCAGCAGTTGGCGCTGATCCTCACCGGCGTCGGCATCGCCCCGCCCAACCGCGACGCGCCGCCGAAGTTGCCGCCGCCGCAGCAGGCGCAGTACCTGCGCCGCGGCGCGTTCGAGTTCAACCCGGCGCGACACCAGCCCGGCGACAAGACCCTGCTCGGCCAGCGCATCGCCGGCGGCGGCTTCGACGAGGTCGAGCGCGCGGTGCAGCTGATCGTGCGCCAGCCGGCCTGCGCGCACTTCGTGTCGCAGCGCCTGGCCGAATACTTCGTCGCCGACGATCCGCCGCCGGCGCTGGTGGACAAGATGGCGCGCGTGTTCCAGCGCAGCGACGGCGATATCGCGCAGGTGCTGCAGGTGATGTTCACCGCGCCGGAAATGGCCGCCGGCGCGCCGCACAAGTTCAAGGATCCGTACCGCTTCCTGGTGTCGTCGCTGCGCCTGGCCTACGACGGGCAGGCCATCGTCAATCCGCAGCCGCTGCTGGGCTGGTTGAGCCAGATGGGCGAACCGACCTACGGCCGCATCACGCCCGACGGCTGGCCGCTGCAGTCCAGCGCCTGGAACAGCTCCGGGCAGATGGCGCAGCGCTTCGAGATCGCGCGCGCGATCGGCGGCGGCAACACGCAGCTGTTCACCCGCGACGGCCAGCAGCACGGCGGCTTCCCGCAACTGACCACGCCGCTGTACTACCAGGCGATCGAACCGCAACTGGGCGAATCCACCCGCAAGGCGCTGGCGCAGGCGCGTTCGCAACAGGAGTGGAACGCGTTCCTGCTGGCCTCGCCCGACTTCAATTACCGCTGATCCGGCCCATCGCGCCGGGCGCGGCGATCGCCGCCGCGCCCGGCGCTCTCGGAGATACCGTCATGCACCGTCGCCATTTCCTGTTCGCTTCCGCCGCCGCGGCCGCCAGCCTGCCGTTCGCCGGACGCCTGTTCGCCGCGCCGGCGCCCTCGCCGCGGCTGCTGGTGGTGTTCCTGCGCGGGGGCTACGACAGCAACAACCTGTTGGTGCCTTACGCCAGCGATTTCTACTACGCCTCGCGACCGACCCTGGCGATCGCCAGGCCGGATCCGGCCAACCCCAACAGCGCGATCGCGTTGGACGCGCAGTGGGGGTTGAACCCGCGGTTGCGCGACACGCTGATGCCGCTGTGGACCGACAAGCAACTGGCCTTCGTGCCGTTCGCCGGTACGGATGACCTCTCGCGCAGCCACTTCGAGACCCAGGACAACATCGAGGCCGGACAGCCGGCCGGGCAGCGCAGCGATTACCGCACCGGCTTCCTGGCGCGCCTGTCGCAGGTCGCCACCGGCACGCCGTCGATCGCCTTCACCGACTCCTTGCCGCTGAGCTTCCAGGGCGGCGGCGACATCCCCAACCTCTCGCTCAAGCGCAATCCCACGCCGGCCTTCGACCAGCGCCAGGCCGACATCCTGGCCGGCATGTACCACGGCACGCCGCTGGCCAGCGCCGCGCACGAGGGCCTGGCGTTGCGCCAGGAGGTGTCGCAGGCGCTGCGCGACGAAATGCAGCAGGCCAACCGCGGCGCCGCCAGCGCCCGCACCTTCGCCGACGAGACCCGGCGCATCGCCACGCTGATGCGCGAGCGCTACCGGCTCGGCTTCGTCGACGTCGGCGGCTGGGACACCCACGTCAACCAGGGCAGCACCGACGGTCCGCTGGCGACCAACCTGGGCAACCTGTCCGAAGGGCTGGCCGCCTACGCCGACGCGCTGGGGCCGGAGTGGCGCAATACGGTGGTGGTGGTGCTGTCCGAGTTCGGCCGCACCTTCCGCGAGAACGGCGACAAGGGCACCGACCATGGCCATGGCACCACGTACTGGGTGCTGGGCGGCGCGGTCAAGGGTGGCCGCATCGCCGGCGAGCAGGTGGCGGTGAGCAAGGAGAAGTTGTTCCAGGATCGCGACTACCCGGTGCTGACCAACTATCGCGATCTGTTCGCCGGGCTGCTCGGCCGCATGTGGGGACTGTCGCCGACGCAGTTGCAGAAGGTGTTTCCGCAGGCGCATGCGCGGGATCTGCAGCTGGTGTGAGGTAGGCGTTGTGGCCTTGGCGCATGCGCGACCGATGGCTTAGGCGCCGACGCCGTTCGACATTGTCGGGCCTACCGCCCCGCTCGTCGCGACTGAAGTCGCTCCCGCAGGGGCTCGCGGCGAGAGGGTCGGGTGCACTGTAGGAGGGGCTTCAGCCCCGACAGGCAGTGTCCGGAGTCATTACGGTTTCGACTTCGTTCGGTCGCGGCTGAAGCCCGCTCCTACAACGGGCTTGCGGTCAGCCGACTGGGTGCGCTGTGGGACGGACTTCGGTCCCGACGGCATTCCAAGCTGGAAGGTTCGCCACTGCGCGCGTCGTGGTCGAACTCGGTCCTGCAGGAGTTTCGTCGTGCTGCGTTCTCCTCTTGTCTCTTGCGTACCACCCATACCGAGCGCCTACGCGGCAGCGAACGGAGAGCGGCCATAGAACCGCGCCAGATGCGCCGCCACCTCCGGCATCTCGCGTTGCAACCGGTCCGGCGCGGAGAAATGGTATTCGCTGACCACGGCGAAGAACTCTTCCGGCGCCTCGGCGGCATAGGCGTCGATCTCGCTGGCGCGACCGCGGTCCACGCGCTCGCAGAACGCGTCGTAGCTGCGCTGGAAATCCTTGGCCCATTGCCGCTGCCAGTCGCGCGGCAGCGGCGGCGTGCCGTCCAGGGCGCCGTCGAGCACGTCGAGCTTGTGCGCCATTTCGTGCACCGCCACGCAGTAGCCGGCGCGCGGGTCGTCCAGGTCGGCCTGCACGTCGGCCCAGGACAGGATCAGCGGACCGCTGTCCCAGGACTCGCCGATCAGTTCGTCCTCCCATTCGTGCAGGACGCCGGCCGCATCGACGTGGCTGCGCTGCACGCGGAAGGCGTCCGGATACACCAGCAACTGCGACCAGCCGCGCAGGCCCTCGGCGCCGAACTCCAGCAGCGGCAGGCAGCACAGCGCGGCGAGCACGGTGCGCTGCGCCGCGTCGAGCTGCAGGTCGGCCAGCGGCGAGATGGTCTTGCTGTGCAGGAACTGCGCCGCCAGCGCACGCAGCGTCTGCTCGCGCGCCGCGTCCAGCGCCGGCACCCATGGGCAGCGTTGCCGCACCAGGTGCCAGGTCGCCGCGTCGATCGGATCGGGCGCCGGCAGCAGCCGGCGCAACCAGCGTGGGATCAGCGGAACATCCCCGGCAGGAAGCTGTGCCACTTGGGCATGTGCAGGCGCGGCACCAGATCGCCGTCGCCGCCACCGCCATTGCCGCTCGGCGCCGCGGTCGCCGGCTTGGCCGAGCCGGGCGGACGCGCCGCGGCGGTCGGGTGCGCCTGCGTGGCGCCGGCATCGGTGGCGTCGGTGTAGACGCAGTCGTTGCGCTGCTTGCTTGCCAGCGCGTTGGACGCGTGCGCGGCGGCCAGCGGGAGCAGCAGCAGGAACAGGCAGGGCAGGAAGCGGCGCATCGTCGGCATCCATTGCGGGCGGCGGTGAATCCCGATTCTAGCGCGGTTTTCGCCCGGTGCAGGGCCACCGCCGCGCGCGGGGACGGCGCTTCCCGCATACTTTTCCGCTTCTGGGTCGCGTCTTCGGGGGCGTGCGGGGTGAAACGAGGCGATGCAACCGGCGTGGACGAGCGCGAGCTACTGGCCCGGCTCAGCCAGGGCCGCCTTTCCGGCGACGCCCTGGCGCGCTCCTTCGGGCTGACCCGGGCCGCGGTGTGGAAGCGCATTCAGGCGTTGCGCGCGGCCGGGGTGGAGATCGACGGCCGGGCCGGCGAGGGCTATGGGCTGGCGCGGCCGCTGGAACTGCTCGACGCCGAGCGCCTCCGCGCCGCGCTGGCGCCGGCGGCGCGCGCCGAGCTGGCCGGGCTGGAGATCGCCTGGAGCCTGGCCTCCAGCAACAGCACGCTGCTGGCGCGGCCGGTGCCGGCCCGCGGCAGCGACGTGCTGCTGGCCGAGCGCCAGACCGGCGGCCGCGGCCGCCGCGGCCGGGTCTGGGCCTCGCCGCTGGCCGCGCACCTGTACCTGTCGGTGGCGCGCGGCTTCGACGGCGGACTGGGGCGGCTCGGCGGGCTGAGCCTGGCTGCCGGCGTGGCCGTGGCCGAGGCATTGCGCGCGGCCGGCTTCGCCACGGTCGGGCTGAAATGGCCGAACGACCTGCTCGCCGACGGGCGCAAGCTCGGCGGGCTGCTGGTCGAGGGCGGCGGCGAATTCGCCGGCCCGGCGCGGGCGGTGATCGGCCTGGGCCTCAACGTGCGCATGCCGGCGGCCAGTGCCGCGGCCATCGACCAGCCATGGACCGACCTGGCCACGCTGGCCGGCGCCGAGGTCTCGCGCAACGCGATCGCCGCCGCGGTGCTGTCGCATCTGCTGCCGGCGCTGGCGCTGTTCGACGCGCAGGGCCTGGCGCCGTTCCTGCCGCGCTACGCGGCGCTGGACCTGCTCGCCGGGCGCGCGATCCGCATCGACGATGGCGGCACGCCGCGCGAGGGCGTGGCGCTGGGCCTGGCCGAGGACGGCGCGCTGCGGGTGGCCTTCGCCGATGGCGAGCGCCCGCTGCATGCCGGCGAAGTCAGCGTGCGGCCGGCATGAGCGACTGGCTGTTCGACCTGGGCAATTCGCGCTTCAAGTTCGCCGCGCTGGAACGTGGCGGCGCCGGCCCGGTGCAGGCCTGGGCGCATGGCGCCGAGACCATGGAGGCGGCCGCGGTGGCGGCATTGCCGCGCGGCGACACCGCCTACGTCGCCAGCGTCGCCGCGCCGGCCTTGACCGCGGCGGTGCTGGATGCGCTGCGCGCGCGCTTCGCGCAGGTGCGGGTGGCGCGCACCGAGGCCGTCTGCGCCGGCGTGCGCATCGCCTACGCGGAACCGCAACGCTTCGGCGTGGACCGCTTTCTGGCCCTGCTCGCCGCGCATGGCGGTGGCGATGTGCTGGTGGTCGGGGTCGGCACCGCGCTGACCGTGGACCTGCTCGATCGCGATGGCCTGCACCACGGCGGGCGCATCGCGCCGTCGCCGACCACGATGCGCCAGGCGCTGCAGCAACGCGCCGCGCAGTTGCCGGCCGAGGGCGGTGCCTATCGCGAGTTCGCCACCGAAACCACGGATGCGCTGGCTTCCGGCTGCGATGGCGCGGCGTTGGCGCTGATCGAACGCAGCCTGCAGCAGGGGCGGGCGCTGCTGGGGCGGCCGCCGCGTCTGCTGTTGCACGGCGGCGGCGCGCCGGCCTTGCTGCATGCGTTGCCGAGCGCCGAACAGCGTCCATCGCTGGTGCTGGACGGGTTGGCGCTGTGGGCGCGGGCGCACGCCGCGGGCGCAGCCGCCGGGTAGAATCGGCGCATGCTCGTCCGCGCCCTGCTCGTCGTCCTGACCATCCTCAACCTCGGCGTCGCGCTGTGGTGGGCGACGCAGCCGCAGACGCCGCCGGCGGTGCCGATGCCGGCAGTGCCTGCGGGCGTGGCGACGTTGCAGTTGGTGCAGGCGCCGGCCGCCGCGCAGGCGTCGGGCGCGGCGCCGGCGAGTACCGCTGCTGCGTCCCCAGACGCGAAGACGGCCGATCCTGGCGCAGGCGCATCGATGGCCGCCGGCCCGACGCCTGGCGCACCCGCGGCGGATGCGCCGCGAAGCGCCGCGGTGGCGGCCACCACCGCGCCGGCCGCGGTCGCCGCAGCGCCGTCTACACCAGTACCGTCTGCACCTGCACCTGCACCTGCACCTGCACCTGCACCTGCGCCGGCGCCGGCCAAGCCAGCCGATGCCGCCGTCCAGGTCGCCGCGACCGAGCCGGCGGGCGCGCCCGTGTGCCAGAGCCTGGGGCCGTATCCGGATCGTGCCGCGGCCGAGGCGGCGCTGGCCAGGCTCGGCGGTGCCGCGCCGCGCCCACGCCTGCGCGAGGTCGGCGATGGCGACGCCACCAGCTTTCGCGTGGTGCTGCCGACCATCGGCGGCGAGGACGGCATCAAGGCCGCGGTCGAACGCATCGTCGCCGCCGGCATCCGCGACTACTACCCGTTGCGCCAGGGGGATGCCGGCAACGCGATCGCCCTGGGCCAGTACCGCAGCCGCGAAGGCGCCGAACGCCGCCAGGCCGAACTGGCCCGTGCCGGCTTCAACGCCGACCTGATTCCCAGCGGCGGCAGCGGCCAGTCGCAGTGGTGGCTGGACCTGCGCGCCAGCAACGCGGCGCAGGCCACGGCCGTGCGCCGGCAACTCGGCGCGTCGCGGCAGCGCACGCTGGACTGCGCCACGCTGCGCTAGAATGCGCCGCCGCGGCATGCCGTGGCGGCCCCAAGCAGGTAGACTGCGGCGGCCCGCAGTGGCACCGCAACCCGTCTTGCCGCTTTAGCTCAGTCGGTAGAGCAACTGTCTTGTAAACAGTAGGTCATCCGTTCGATTCGGATAAGCGGCACCACCCCGTTTCCCATCCTCGCCGCCGATTCCGCGCAGGAAGCCTGTTCGAAGACGACCCGACGCGAGCAAAGACCGGCGCGTTTTCGCAGGCGCAAATGTGCGGCAGTGCAAACGCGAACCGGACACCGATATTGCCTCCGTGGCGCCTGAGCGTCGCTGTGCGACTTGAGTAGGCAGACCTGGCCGCTGTACCGCTGTTGACCTACGCGCCTGGCGGCAGCAGCAAGCCGCGCGTGCGCGCGGAAAGCGGGCACCCCTGCCGATCGAGGAAGGCGATGGCCTCCCTGGTGCGCCGGACCAGTCCGGTGTTCGCGATGAACGTCGCCTTCGCTCCACGAAATTCCAGCACGACGTTCTCGGTGCCCCATGTCCTCCGATAGTCGACCATGGCGATTTCACGGTAGGGGCGGGTACGCGTGCGCAGGACGCGGTACTCCACATGGTCCGCGTGGAGGATCAGCTTGGGGTTGAGGCTGTTGTGCGCCCATGCGCACCAAGGAAGGAACGTCAGCCCCGCGAACGCGGCCTCCAGGGTAACGATCAGGGGCGTTTCCACGGCGACCTCCAGGAACAGCGGCGCAGCTTAGCCAGCGCCCGCTGCCGACGTCCAATCCGCGCGCCTGTGCAGCGCACGCCGTCTTGCCGGAACAAGCAGACTAGAGCAGGTCGGCACCACCAATGGCGGCGCGACGTCGGGCGCGCGGCCTGTCCGCGTGACAGTGAATGTTCGTCTCGACGACACCTGCATTGGCACTCACGCCTTGGCGTTTGCGTTTCCACCGAGGCGCTGGGCCAGGCTTCCGCGTTGGCCGGGTGGGCATCCACCGCCGTGCACGCAAGCGCGTGCTGCCTGTTGCGTCGCGGCAAGGCGCGCCGCGCCGGTCTCGTTAGACTGGCGCACATTTTTCGCTGGAGCACGTCCGCATGAGTTCCTCTTTTCCGCCGGTGTCCCTGATCGGCGTTCCCACCGACATCGGCGCCGGCCACCGTGGCGCGCGCATGGGGCCGGAGGCGCTGCGCATCGCCGGCCTGCACGAGGCGCTGGCCGCGCGCGGCATCGAGGTGCGCGACCTCGGCAACCTCGACGGCCCGCGCAATCCCTGGCAATCGCCGGTCGACGGCTATCGGCATCTGGACGAGGTGGTGGCCTGGAACCGGGCGCTGATGGAGGCCAGCTACGCCGAACTGCGTGCCGGGCGCATGCCGATCATGCTCGGCGGCGACCACTGCCTGGGCATCGGCTCGATCACCGCGGTGGCGCGGCATTGCCGCGAGCAGGGGCGCAAGCTGCGGGTGCTGTGGCTGGACGCGCACTCGGACTTCAACACCAGCGAGGTGACCCCGTCGGGCAACGTGCACGGCATGCCGGTGGCCTGCCTGTGCGGCCTGGGGCCGCAGGCGCTGACCGAACTGGGCGGCACGGCGCCGGCGCTGCGCCCGGACCAGGTCCGCCAGATCGGCATCCGCTCGGTGGATCCGGACGAGAAGCGCCTGATCAAGCAGCACCGCATCGACGTGTACGACATGCGCTACATCGACGAGATGGGCATGAAGCGGACCATGGAAGCCGCCCTGGACGGACTCGATGCCGACACCCATCTGCACGTGAGCTTCGACGTGGACTTCCTCGATCCCAGCATCGCGCCGGGTGTGGGCACCACCGTGCCCGGCGGGCCCAACTACCGCGAAGCGCAGCTGGTGATGGAGATGATCGCCGACAGCGGGCGGATGGGGTCGTTGGACATCGTCGAACTCAATCCGGTCCTGGACCATCGCAACCTGACCGCCGAACTGGCGGTGGACCTGGTCGAAAGCCTGTTCGGCAAGTCCACGCTGATGCGCGACTGACGCGGGTTTCCGGAACAAAGCTGAACATTCAGGCGCTTCATTCACGTGAAATCCACAGTGGTGAAGTCAGATTCACCGCCAGACGGTAGCTCGGCAACGGCTATCGCCGCTGTCCCCTAAAGCCGTGTTACTGCGAGGATTCCACGATGAAGCGACTGCTCACCTTGATGATGCTGACCCTGTTCTCCGCTGGCCTGCTGTCCGGCTGCAACACCGTGGCCGGTGCCGGCAAGGACATGCAGAAGGCGGGCGAGAAGGTGGAAGACAAGGCGGCCGACTGCAGCGACGGCAAGTGCTAATCCCTCCGCTGTCGCTGTTGCGTGTTTCCCGTTTCGAACCGTAATCCAGGCGCCGTCGCGCGTCGTGTTCCCACAATCAACGAAGGAGTGAAACCATGAAGCGTACCTTTGCGTGGATGCTGCTGGCGATGTTCTCGGTCGGCCTGCTGTCTGGCTGCAACACCGTGGCCGGCGCGGGCAAGGATGTGCAGAAGGCCGGCGAGAAGGTCGAAGACGCCGCGAAGAACTGAGCCACGCGCTCGGTGATGGAAAGGGCCGGCTTGCCGGCCCTTTCTTTTTGCGCGGTTTTCCAGCGCCGCACGGTAAACGGTTCACCGCCCTCATGCCGCGTTGACGGTGCATTGATCGGCGGGCAACGGCGGCGGCGCGATGCTGCTCGCGCGGTTCGATCGCCGCGACCCAACGAGAGCGACGCTATGAACAAAGACATCATTTCCGGCAAGTGGACCCAGCTCAAAGGCAAGATCAAGGCCCAGTGGGGCGATCTGACCGATGACGATTTCGACGTGGCCGAGGGCAATGCGCAGTACCTGTCCGGCAAGCTACAGGAGCGCTACGGCTGGGATCGCGACCGCGCCGAGCGCGAGGTGCGCACGTTCCAGGATGGCCTGGACAAGGAGTACCGCAACTGAGGCCAGCCACGCGCCTTGTTGCACCCGACGGGTCGCGTTTGCGACCCGTTTTCGTTCGTGCGCGTGGTTCAGCGGGCCGGCGGGTCCGGCACGAAGTCGCCGGGAAAGGCGCGCGGCGCCTCGGCCACGCGCGGGGACGGCCGCCACTGCGGGATCACGTCGCGCACGATCAGCCGCGCGCGGCTGTCGTAGCGCAACTGCAGGCGCTGCTTCGGCACCTCGCTGGCGCGTTCGAAAGTGGTGAGGCTGGACGGCGACCATTCGCGCTGGCCATGCCCGGTGCCCAGGCGCTGCTCGGCTCCCTGCATGGCGTCGCTTTCCTGGGCGGGCGCGGCGGTCGGCGAGGGTGCCGGCGGTGTGGGGGCGGCGGCACGCGCGCGGCCTTCGACGGCGACCTGCGGCACGATCGTGGGCGCCTCGTCGAACACCGCCATGCCGATCACGCCGACGTCGTCGGGGCGGCCGGTGCGGGTGGCGTAGCTGTCGGCCAGGTCGGTGAACACGAACTGCGCGATCTCCTGCTGCGACTTGCGCCAGCCGGCGATCTCGGTGCTCTGCCACGGCGCGAGGACGTAACCGCGCTGGTCGCTGGCGGCGGTTTCGCCGCTGACCGCGTTGACTCCGTCCACCGCCAGCACCACCAGCACGCGGCGGCCGGTGAGGTTGGTCAGGCGCAGCGCGTAGCGGTGGCCCGGCGTGGCGGCGATCCAGCGCTGCCCGCGCTGCCGGTATTCCGGCAGCACTTCACCGCCAGCATCGCGATCGACCACGTTCAGGGCCACCAGTGGCGCGTTGGGCGGCGGCGCAGGGTAGGGGCGGAAGCCGCACAACAGGGCGATGCACAGCAGGGCGGCCGAGAGCGGGCCGATCCGGCGGATCCAAAGCGGGCGAGCGAGGGGACGCATGGGACGACTCCAGGGAGGGACCTGGCATTGAACGCGCGGCGCGGCGGAACGGGGTTGCCGCGCAGCGGTTAAACTCGGCGGGTTTCTTCCGGCCTTCGATCTCCCGCATGACCACCCGCGTCCTCACCGGCATCACCACCTCCGGCACCCCGCATCTGGGCAACTACGTCGGCGCGATCCGTCCCGCCGTGCAGGCCAGCCTGCGCCCCGGCATCGAGAGCTTCTATTTCCTGGCCGACCTGCACAGCCTGATCAAGGCGCAGGACCCGGCGCGGACCCAGCGCTCGACCCTGGAAATCGCCGCCTCGTGGCTGGCGGCCGGGCTGGATCCGTCGAAGGTGTGGTTCTACCGGCAGTCCGACGTGCCGGAGACCAACGAGCTGAACTGGTTCCTGACCTGCGTCGCCGGCAAGGGCCTGCTCAACCGCGCCCACGCCTACAAGGCGGCGGTGGACAAGAACCGCGCCGACGGCGAGGACGACGATGCCGGGGTCAGCGCCGGGTTGTTCATGTATCCGGTGCTGATGGCCGCCGATATCCTCCTGTTCAATGCGCAACAGGTGCCGGTGGGCCGCGACCAGATCCAGCACATCGAGATGGCGCGCGACATGGGCCAGCGCTTCAATCACGTCTATGGGCGCGATTACTTCACCTTGCCCGAAGCGCTGATCGACGAGCAGGTGGCCACCCTGCCCGGGCTGGACGGGCGCAAGATGAGCAAGAGCTACGACAACACCATTCCGCTGTTCGCCCCGCGCGATGAGTTGAAGAAGCGCGTGTTCGCGATCGTCACCGATTCGCGCGCGCCCGGCGAGCCGAAGGACACCGAAGGGTCGGCGCTGTTCCAGTTGTACCAGGCCTTCGCCAGCGTCGAGGAGACCGCGGCGTTCGCGCGGGCCTTCGCCGACGGCATCGGCTGGGGCGAGGCCAAGCAGCAATTGTTCGAGCGCATCGACGCCGAGATCGCGCCGATGCGCGCGCGCTATGAAGCGTTGATGGCGCGTCCGGGCGACATCGAGGCGATCCTGCGCGACAACGCGCAGCGCTTGCGCGCGCGCTACGCCACCCCGTTCCTGGCCGAGTTGCGCCACGCCGTGGGCCTGCGCGATCTGTCGGTGCGCGACGCCGGCCAGGCCGAGGCGGCGACGGCCAAGCAGGCGCTGCCGAGCTTCA
>Ga0207713_1000176_pt1 | contig 92148 bp, 51 predicted proteins | sample KBSS64metaG_FD_184404 | JGI IMG/M metagenome (GOLD analysis project Ga0207713, IMG submission 184404) | Switchgrass rhizosphere microbial communities from Kellogg Biological Station, Michigan, USA - KBS S6-4 metaG (SPAdes) (version 2) | ecosystem: Host-associated > Plants > Roots > Rhizosphere >...
TGGAGCTAGACGGGATCGAACCGTCGACCTCTTGCATGCCATGCAAGCGCTCTCCCAGCTGAGCTATAGCCCCTCATCGTTGATGTCATCGCTGAGGACGGGGCGAATCTTAAGGGCGTATCGAAAGGCTGTCAAACTTATTTTTGAAAAATTTCAAAATTTTTTGTCGGCATAACAATCACTTACCGCCCTCCCCCCGTAAATTCGGGGGAAAACGCCGAAGGACATGATCAAAAGATCATGACCTTCGGCGCGTCCTGCAGAGTCAAACGCAATCAGGCGATGGCGCCCAACAGCTTTTCCCACTCTTTGTTTTCTTTTTTCGACACGCCGCCAAGCAGGTCAATCGCCTGGCGCAGACGGAAACGGGTCAGGTCCGGCCCGAGGATTTCCATCGCATCGAGCACCGACACCGAACTCGCCTGCCCGGTGATTGCAGCAAACATCAGCGGCATCGCGTCACGCAGCTTCAGCTCGAGGGATTCAACCACCGCCTGAATCGTCGCGGTGATGCTGTCCTTCTCCCACTGACGCAGGCTCTCAAGCTTCCACAGGATCAACTGCATCAGTTGACGAACCTGATCGCCCGACAGCTTTTTCGATTCGAACAGCTTGGCATCCGGGTTCACGCCACCGGCGAAGAAGAATCCGGCCAGCGGTGCAACCTGGCTGAAGGTTTCGACGCGGCCCTGAACGTGCGGCGCGATCTTCATCATGTATTCGGAATTGAACGCCCACTTCTGTACGCGAGCGGCGAACTCTTCCACCGGCAGATCACGCAGCCACTGGCCGTTGAGCCACGACAGTTTCTCGATGTCGAAAATCGGCCCGCCCAGCGACACGCGCTTGAGGTCGAAGTTGTCGACCATTTCCTGCAGCGAGAACTTCTCGCGCTCGTCCGGCATCGACCAGCCCATGCGGCCCAGGTAGTTGAGCATCGCCTCAGGCATGAAGCCCATGCGCTCGTAGAACGTCACCGAAGTCGGGTTCTTGCGCTTGGACAGCTTGCTCTTGTCCGGGTTACGCAGCAGCGGCATGTAGCACAGCTCCGGCTGTTCCCAGCCGAAGTATTCGTAAAGCAGGATCAGTTTCGGCGCCGACGGCAGCCATTCTTCGCCGCGCAGCACGTGGGTGATGCCCATCAGGTGATCGTCGACCACGTTGGCCAGGAAGTACGTCGGCAGGCCGTCGGTCTTCATCAGCACTTGCATGTCCATGCGATCCCACGGGATCTCGACATCGCCACGCAGCATGTCCGGCACCACGCAGACGCCTTCGCTCGGCACCTTCATGCGGATCACGTGCGGCTCGCCGGCAGCCAGGCGACGGGCGACTTCTTCCTTGGACAGCAACAGCGCCCGGCCGTCGTAACGCGGGGTTTCGCCGCGAGCCATTTGCTCGGCGCGCATCTGGTCCAGTTCTTCAGCGGTGCAGAAGCACGGGAAGGCGTGGCCCATGTCGACCAGCTGCTGGCAGTACTTCTGGTAGATATCGCCGCGCTCGCTCTGACGGTAAGGACCGTGCGGGCCGCCGACGTCCGGGCCTTCGCTCCAGTCGATACCCAGCCAGCGCAGGGCGTCGAAGATCTGCTGTTCGGACTCGCGGGTCGAACGCAACTGATCGGTGTCTTCGATCCGCAGGATGAACTCACCGCCGTGCTGCTTGGCAAAGCAGTAGTTGAACAGTGCGATGTAAGCGGTACCTACGTGGGGATCCCCGGTAGGCGATGGCGCGATGCGAGTGCGGACGGTGGTCATGGCATGTCTCGAAAAGAATGAAAAGCAAAGAACGATCAAGCGGCGAATGGTAACAGGCGACACCCGCCCCGCTCCAGCGGGCAGGGCATTTAAGCCAAGGTTGCGTCTCGAACGCCCGTTGGCCGTGGTGAATGGCCGAATATCAACAGACGGCATTTACCGCTCATCGGCTGTGTGCCAGATTCGCCTGCTGATAACTTTCCTTACAATTCCTCGACTACAGTTTGCCCATGCCTGCCCAACTCAAGCGTCGCCTGTTCATTTTCCTGTTGCTGGTCCTGCTGATTGCCGGGGGCTTTTTCGCCCATTGGTTTTTCAAGGGACGCTTTTATGAAAGCACCGACAACGCCTATGTCCAGGGTGAAATCACCCGCGTATCGAGCCAGTTGAGTGCACGCATCGAGGAAGTGCTGGTGCAGGACAACCAGCATGTGGAAAAAGGCCAGTTGCTGATCCGTCTCGAACCGAATGATTTCCGTCTCGCCGTCGATCGCGCCAATGCCGCCCTCGCCACCCGCGAAGCCGAACGCCTGCAGGCCCAGAGCAAATTGACTCAGCAATCGAGCCTGATCGCCGCCAGCGATGCGCAAGTGGCAACCACGCAAGCCACCCTCGGGCGCTCGCAGATGGATTTGTCGCGGGCAGAAACCCTGCGTAAACCCGGCTACGTCTCCGAGGAGCGGGTCACCACCCTCTCCGCCGACGCTCATATCGCCCGCTCGCAAGTGGCCAAGGCCCAGGCCGATGCCCAGAGCCAGCGCCAGCAGGTCAACGCGCTGACCGCCGAGATCAAACGCCTCGATGCGCAGATCGCCAACGCCCGCGCCGACCTCGCCCAAGCCGAACTGAACCTGACCCGCAGCGAAATCCACGCACCGATCAGCGGCCTGATCGGCCAGCGTGCCGCGCGCAATGGTCAGGTGGTGCAGGCCGGCGCCTATCTGCTTTCAATCGTTCCGGACGAAGACATTTGGGTGCAGGCCAATTTCAAGGAAACCCAAATCGGTCACATGCAGCCGGGCCAGAAAGCCGAGCTGCTTTTCGATGCCTACGGCGATACGCCGATCGAGGCCCGGGTCGACAGCCTGTTCGCCGCCTCCGGCGCGCAGTTCAGCCTGTTGCCGCCGGACAACGCCACCGGCAACTTCACCAAGGTCGTGCAGCGGATTCCGGTCAAGCTGACCTTCAAGGCCGATAACCCGCTGCACGGCAAGATCCGTCCGGGCATGTCCGTCACCGCCACCGTGAATATCAAAGACACCGCCGACAATGGCCGGTGATTCGCTGATCCGCCCGGTCGGCGAACCGACCCGGCGGGACTGGATTGCGGTGATGAGCGTGATGCTCGGCGCCTTCATGGCGGTGCTCGACATCCAGATCACCAACTCCTCGCTCAAGGATATTCAGGGCGCCCTGTCGGCGACGCTTGAAGAAGGCTCGTGGATTTCGACGTCTTATCTGGTGGCGGAAATCATCATGATCCCGCTGACCGCCTGGCTGGTGCAGTTGCTGTCGGCACGGCGGCTGGCGGTGTGGGTGTCGCTGGGGTTTCTGATTTCGTCGCTGCTGTGCTCAATGGCCTGGAGCCTGGAGAGCATGATCGTGTTTCGCGCCATGCAGGGCTTCACCGGCGGCGCGCTGATCCCGCTGGCGTTCACCCTGACCCTGATCAAACTCCCCGAACATCACCGCGCCAAAGGCATGGCGATGTTCGCCATGACCGCTACCTTCGCCCCATCCATCGGACCGACCCTCGGCGGCTGGCTCACGGAGAACTGGGGCTGGGAATACATCTTCTATATCAACATCCCGCCGGGCCTGATCATGATCGCCGGGCTGATGTACGGCCTGGAGAAAAAAGAAGCGCATTGGGAGCTGCTGAAAAGCACCGATTACACCGGCATTCTCACGCTGGGTATCGGGCTTGGTTGCCTGCAGGTTTTCCTTGAGGAAGGCCATCGCAAGGACTGGCTGGAATCGAGCCTGATCGTGACGTTGGGCAGCATCGCCCTGCTGAGTTTGATCACTTTCGTCATCGTGCAGATTTCCAAGCCCAATCCGCTGATCAACCTGGGCATCCTGCGCAACCGCAATTTCGGGCTGTCGAGTATTTCCAGCCTCGGCATGGGCGTTGGGCTGTACGGTTCGATCTATCTGCTGCCGCTGTATCTGGCGCAGATCCAGAACTACAACGCCCTGCAGATCGGCGAAGTGATCATGTGGATGGGCGTGCCGCAGCTGTTTCTGATTCCGCTGGTGCCGAAACTGATGAAATTCGTCTCGCCGAAATGGCTGTGCACGATCGGATTCGGCCTGTTCGGGCTGGCGAGTTTTTCCTCCGGGGTGCTCAATCCGGATTTCGCCGGGCCGCAGTTCAACGAGATCCAGATCATCCGCGCACTGGGCCAGCCGCTGATCATGGTGACCATTTCGCTGATCGCCACGGCGTACATCCTGCCGCAGGACGCGGGCTCGGCATCGAGCCTGTTCAACATTTTGCGCAACCTCGGCGGCGCCATCGGCATCGCTCTGCTCGCCACCCTGCTGGATGCGCGCACCAAGACCTACTTCGATTACCTGCGTGAAGCGGTGGTGCCGACCAATCCGCAGGTGGCCGAACGCCTGGCGTCGATGACTGATCGGTTCGGCAGTGACACGGCGGCGCTGGGCAAGTTGAGCGAGATCGTGCATCAGCAGGCGCTGATCATGGCCTACAACGATGCGTTTCATTTTGTCGGGATTGCGCTGGGGATCAGCATGTTGGCGATTTTGCTGACCAAGAAATTGCCCGCCGGACTGAAGGCCGGCGAGGCACATTAACCTTGAGCGGACGCAGAGCGTCCAGGGCTGCATTCCCACGCAGAGCGCGGGAACGATCCGTTAAACGGCCAACAGCCGCTCACGCAGCTTGGCGATTTCGTCGCGCATCTGCGCCGCGGCTTCGAATTCCAGGTCGCGGGCCAGCTGATACATCTTCTCTTCCAGTTGACGGATGCGCTTGGTGATCTCGCTCGGTGAGCGCAGTTCGGCTTCGTACTTGGCGTTTTCTTCGGCGGCCTTGGCCATGCCTTTGCGCTTCTTGCTGCGCGAACCGGGCACGGTGGCGCCTTCCATGATGTCGGCGACGTCCTTGAACACGCCCTTCGGCGTGATACCGTTGGCCAGGTTGAAGGCGATCTGCTTGTCGCGACGGCGCTCGGTTTCGCCGATGGCCCGCTCCATCGAACCGGTGATGCGATCCGCGTAGAGAATCGCCCGACCATTGAGGTTACGCGCCGCCCGGCCGATGGTCTGGATCAGCGAACGCTCGGAACGCAGAAAACCTTCCTTGTCCGCGTCGAGAATCGCCACCAGCGACACTTCCGGCATGTCCAGACCTTCACGCAGCAGGTTGATCCCCACCAGCACATCAAAAGTACCCAGACGCAGGTCGCGGATGATTTCCACCCGCTCGACGGTGTCGATGTCCGAGTGCAGATAACGCACACGCACGCCGTGATCGGCCAGGTAATCGGTCAGGTCTTCGGCCATGCGCTTGGTCAGCGTGGTAACCAGCACCCGCTCCTCCACCGCCACACGCTTGGTGATTTCCGACAATAGATCGTCAACCTGAGTCAGCGCCGGCCGCACTTCGACCTGCGGGTCGACCAGACCGGTCGGGCGCACAACCTGTTCGATCACCCGGCCGGCGTGTTCGGCTTCGTAGTTGCCGGGCGTGGCCGAGACGAAAATCGTCTGCGGGCTGACCCCTTCCCACTCGTCGAAGCGCATCGGCCGGTTGTCCAGCGCCGATGGCAGGCGGAAGCCGTATTCCACCAGGGTCTCTTTACGCGAGCGGTCGCCCTTATACATCGCGCCGACCTGCGGCACGCTGACGTGGGATTCGTCGATCACCAGCAAGGCGTCGGCCGGCAGGTAATCGTAGAGCGTCGGCGGCGCCGCACCGGCCGGACGACCCGACAGATAGCGCGAGTAGTTTTCGATGCCGTTGCAATAACCGAGTTCGAGGATCATCTCCAGGTCGAATCGGGTGCGCTGCTCCAGGCGCTGGGCTTCCACCAGTTTGTTGTTGTTGCGCAGGTATTCCAGGCGCTCCTGCAACTCGACCTTGATCCCTTCGATGGCGTCGAGCAGGGTTTCCCGAGGCGTCACGTAGTGGCTTTTCGGATAGAAGGTGAAGCGCGGCAGCTTGCGAATGACTTCGCCAGTCAGCGGATCGAACGCGGAAATGCTTTCCACCTCATCATCGAACAACTCGATGCGGATCGCTTCGAGGTCGGATTCCGCCGGGTAGATGTCGATCACATCGCCACGCACCCGGAAGGTCGCCCGGGCGAAATCCATGTCATTGCGGGTGTATTGCAGGTCGGCCAGGCGCCGCACCAGCGCACGCTGGTCGAGCTTGTCGCCGCGATCGACGTGCAAGACCATTTTCAAATAGGTTTCCGGACTGCCCAGACCGTAGATGCACGAGACCGTGGTGACGATGATCGCGTCCTTGCGCTCCAGCAACGCCTTGGTCGCTGACAGGCGCATCTGCTCGATGTGGTCGTTGATCGACGCATCCTTCTCGATAAAGGTGTCGGACGACGGCACATAGGCTTCGGGCTGGTAGTAGTCGTAGTAGGAAACGAAGTATTCGACGGCGTTGTTCGGGAAGAACGACTTGAACTCACCGTACAACTGCGCGGCCAGGGTCTTGTTCGGCGCCAGCACCAGCGTCGGACGCTGCACCTGGGCGATCACATTGGCGATGCTGAAGGTCTTGCCCGACCCGGTCACCCCGAGCAGCGTCTGGTGCGACAGCCCGGCTTCGATGCCTTCGACCATCAGGCGAATGGCTTCGGGTTGATCGCCGGCGGGGTCGAAACGGGTGACGAGCTGGAATTCAGACATAAACACCTCTGGAATCGCGACGCGGCGGGCAACCGCAGCACCACGAGAAAGACCGCAAACGACCGATGTCGCGCAAGGAAAAACGAAGATTGTGCTGAATGTGGAGCCGATTGCCTCGCCTTTCAAGGCAAACGTCCTACATCCGGTAAAGTCTCCGACAAGCTCATTCGACTAACGGTCGAGAAATAATCGGAAAAACTTACCTTAAAAGCCGATTCGCCTGTCGCCATTGATCGATGATGGCCTCTATACTAGCTCCCCGTTTGTGCACCGCTCTAGTGCATTCGGCTGGAGCGCCACACGTCCCTCCACTCTCCATTAGAGCTGCCGTAAAAATGAGCCTGTTCTCCGCTGTCGAAATGGCACCCCGCGATCCAATCCTGGGCCTCAACGAAGCATTCAACGCCGATACCCGGACCAACAAGGTCAACCTCGGGGTGGGTGTGTACTGCAACGAAGAGGGGCGAATTCCACTCCTGCGCGCCGTCATCGAAGCCGAAACCATTCGCGCCGCTCAGCATGCCTCCCGTGGCTACCTGCCGATCGACGGCATCGCGGCCTACGACCAGGCCGTGCAAAAGCTGCTGTTCGGCAATGATTCGCCACTGCTGGCGGCTGGCCGCGTTGTCACCACCCAGGCCGTCGGCGGGACCGGCGCACTGAAAATCGGTGCCGACTTCCTCAAGCAACTGCTGCCAAATGCCGTTGTGGCGATCAGCGACCCGAGCTGGGAAAACCACCGCGCACTGTTCGAAACCGCCGGTTTCCCGGTGCAGAACTACCGCTACTACGACGCCGCCACCCACGACGTGAACCGTGCCGGCCTGCTCGAAGACCTCAACGCCCTGCCGAATGGCTCGATCGTCGTGCTGCACGCCTGCTGCCACAACCCGACCGGCGTCGACCTGAGCCCGGCGGACTGGAACAACGTGCTGGAAACGGTCAAGGCCAAAGGTCACGTGCCGTTCCTCGACATGGCTTACCAGGGTTTCGGTGACGGCATCGCCGAAGACGCCGCTGCCGTGCGGCTGTTTGCCGAATCCGGCCTGACCTTCTTCGTATCGAGCTCGTTCTCCAAGTCGTTCTCGCTGTACGGCGAGCGCGTCGGTGCGCTGTCGATCATCAGCGAATCGAAAGAAGAAAGCGCGCGCGTACTGTCGCAAGTCAAACGCGTGATCCGCACCAACTACTCCAACCCGCCGACCCACGGTGCAAGCATCGTTGCTGCGGTATTGAACAGCCCGGAACTGCGCGCCCAGTGGGAAGCCGAACTGGCTGAAATGCGCCTGCGCATTCGTGGCATGCGCGAGCAGATGGTTGCTCTGCTGGCCAAGAAAGCCCCGCAGCGTGACTTCAGCTTCGTCGGTCGTCAGCGCGGCATGTTCTCCTACTCCGGCCTGACCACCGAACAGGTTCACCGCCTGCGCAACGAGTTCGGCATCTACGCCCTGGACACCGGCCGCATCTGCGTCGCTGCGCTGAACCAGAGCAACATCGAAGCCGTGACGGACGCCATCGTTCAGGTCATCTGATCCGGCGCCGTACTGAAAACGGGAGGCCTTCGGGCTTCCCGTTTTTTATTTGTCTGAAGAAAAACCGCTACACCCTCTAGACTGCACCCAAACGATATTTCAGAGAACCGACATGAAAAACGATGACCTGCGCGCTGACCGCGACGATCTGGATGACTTCATCCCCCGCGCACCGGCCAAACGCGGCAACAACCTGGTGCTGCAAGTCGCGGCCGGGGTGTTTCTCGGCGGGCTGGCGCTGTGGCTGGTGCAACTGGGTGCGACGATGCTGTACGCCAAACTGATGCTCGGCACCTTCACGTTCGGCGGTTAAGCCAGTTCCGCTGCACGCTGAGTCGCCGCATCGTCATAAACGACGTAGAGCGATTCGGCGATCTGGCTCTTGATGGCCTTGGTGCTTTCCAGGCCGAGGACAAAACCTTCGGCCTTTCCGCCTGCGCGGTTCAGTTCTTCAGCCGTGGCGGCCTGGGTGATCGCGTCGAAGAGTTTTTCGGCGTGCGGGCCGACGCCTTTGGGCAGGCTGATTTGTGCGGTGCTCATGCGAACACCTCGACAGGACAATGGGTGAGGATGGGACTATTCATGGCGCATACCTTTTCGGCGAATGGCCGGCAGCGCGTGTGACCACTTCCGGGCGGCCATGGTAGACCTCTGCCACGGTTCTGGTAACCGCCAATCGCCGATAAACCGCCGCCCGTCCTGACCTTTCCAACAAATTTACATCTCGCGCTTGACTAGTCTTTTTAAATCAGTAACATACGCACCAATTCCGCAATAGCTCAGTTGGTAGAGCAAGTGACTGTTAATCACTGGGTCCCTGGTTCGAGTCCAGGTTGTGGAGCCAAATACAGAGCCCCTGAATCGAAAGATTCAGGGGCTTTTTAGTGGGCGCTGAAAAAAACGGCGACATAGAAAAAGGGCCGATCAGTTTTCCAGCTGATCGGCCCTTTTCATTCAACTACAACGGTCAGACGTGCTCGCTGCTCTTGGCATGTGCCTTCGGTATGCCATGACCGTGATCCGCATCCGGATCGATCACCGGTACTTCGTTGCCGTCGCAGTCATGCAGCTTGCCGTCGCTGAAGTAGTCGCCTTCACGCAGCGCTGCCAGATCGCGATAACGCAGGGTCCGCTCTTCTGCTGCCGCGAACACCGACTGCTGATCCGAGTTACCCGCCGTGAAGTGGTTGAATGCCAGGTTCAGCAGGATCGCCATGATTGCCGACGAGCTGATGCCCGAATGGAAAATGGTCGCGAACCAGCTCGGGAAGTGATCGTAGAAGTTCGGCGCGGCAATCGGGATCATGCCGAAGCCGATCGAGGTGGCGACGATGATCAGGTTGACGTTGTTGCGATAATCGACCTTGGACAGCGTGCGGATACCGCTTGCCGCCACGGTGCCGAACAGCACGATACCGGCGCCGCCGAGTACCGACGTCGGCACGGCTGCGATGACCCGGCCCATGAACGGCAGCAGGCCGAGGATCACCAGGAAGATACCGCCGGTCGCCACCACATAGCGGCTCTTGATCCCGGTCACCGCCACCAGCCCGACGTTCTGGGCGAAGGCGCTTTGGGTGAACGAGCCGAAGATCGGCGCAAACATGCTCGATAGCATGTCCGCCCGCAGGCCGTTGCCCAGACGTTTGGAGTCGACCTTGGTGCCGATGATTTCACCGACCGCCAGAATGTCCGCCGAGGTTTCCACCAGAGTCACCATGACCACGATGCACATCGACAGGATCGCAGCGAAGTGGAAGGTCGGCATGCCGAAATGGAACGGCGTCGGGAAGCCGAACATCGGGCCCTGGGTGACGCTGGAGAAGTCCGCCATCCCGAGGAACACCGCCAGCACCGTGCCGATCACCATGGCCAACAGGATCGACAGACGCGAGATGGTCGAGCTGCCGACCTTGCTCAGCAGCAACACCAGCACCAGCGTGACCGCCGCCAGACCGATGTTCTGCATGCTGCCGAAATCAGGCGCATGACTGTTGCCGCCCATGGCCCAGCGTGCGGCCACCGGCATCAGCGTCAGGCCGATGGTGGTGATCACGATGCCCGTGACCAGCGGCGGGAAGAACTTGGTGATTCGCGAGAACACCGGCGTGATCAGCAAGCCGATCAGCGACGCCGCAATCACCGCGCCGAGCACCGACTGGAAGCCGCCCTCCCCGCCACTGCTGACAATCGCCACCATGGTGGCAACGCCAGAGAACGACACGCCCTGCACCAGCGGCAACTGACAGCCGAAAAACGGTAAACCCAGGGTTTGCAGCAACGTGGCCAACCCCCCCGCAAACAATGAAGCAGCAATCAACAGACCGATGTCCGCCGGCGATAGCCCGGCGGCCTGACCGATGATCAGTGGCACCGCGACGATACCGCCATACATGGTCAGAACGTGTTGCAGGCCGTAAGCCATATTCGCGCCGACCCCGAGATTCTCGTCCTCGGGCCGTTGGTGTGAAACATGGGGCGTTTTCATGGTGGGGGAGTTCCCTGGTTTTTGTTATGCACACACTGTATGCAAGAGTCAGGACAAATGTCCATAGACTTGTATACAACTTGTCAGTCACATAATGGTTAGCTAGCCACCCAACCTTCTATCCCGCTGCTTTCATCCCACAAATCCGGCAACACATCCCCAATCGAGTTCACGCTTTATCCGCCTAGGCTGAAGTGTTCACGGCGACCGACGGCGCGGCCGCACTCTTTTTATACATATAAAGTATGCATAATGAAGACATTCAAGATTCAGTTCGACAAAAGCAAGAATGCTGCCAACGCATTCGAGCCCAGCGAGCAATGGCAACTTTGCGCAGAGGTAATCAATGAAAAATGAATACAATTTCAGCGACGGTAAACGCGGCGCCATTGCGCCCACCAAGGGTAAAACGCGCATCACCATCATGCTCGATGACGCGGTGATCGAAGCCGCGCGCGAGGTCGCTGAAAGCGAGGGGTTTGGCTATCAGACGGTGATCAACAACACCCTGCGCCACGCATTGCTTAACAGCCGTGGCGCAACCGAGGAACTCGAGCATTCAAGCGGGCAATTCAAGCAAGGCATCACCGCCACCGACCTCAAGAGCCTTGAGAAAAAACTGTCGGCGGCCGTGAACGAGATCCGGCGGGTGCTGGAACCGGACGTCAAACCGTAGCGTTCAAACTGGCTGAATCAAGCGCGCCAGAGCCTCTCGTGCACCGGGCTGGTGCGGCAAGTTCAGGCCAAATTCCCGTTCCAGCAATTCGATCAGTTCATCAACATCTGTCACTTCGCGCCGCTCGCTCTCGGCGCCGATGCGGTGAATGGCGAAACTGCCGTTGTTCAGCGTACGCCGCCAGCCGTCGCCGGTACGCGCCACCATCAGGCGCTGGGCGAATGGTGAGTCCGGGTGGGTCGAGACGTACCAGTTGCCGAGGGTGTAATCGATGTCTTCCTGGCGCTGCAGGTCGAACAGGTACATCGGCCGCCATTCGCCAGCAACCTTGGCCCGCAGCATGTAGCCATCGGCCTGCACTTCGATGCGATACGGTTCGTGCGGGGTGGATTGCTCGGCTTCGGTATCCAGCACCAGCGGCGCGGTCGGCACCATGCCGCCGAAGCCGACGTCGGTGATGTAGCGCACGTCGTCAATGGTCACCAGGCTCAAGCGATGAGTGCGCGCCGCCCAGCTGCCCTTGGGCTGATTCATGACCACGCGCCCGCTGATCCCCCGCGCATCGAACCCGAGCTCCAGCAGCAAGGCCAGAAACAGGTTGTTTAGCTCGTAGCAGTAACCGCCTCGGGCGTCATTAAAGACTTTGCGTTCGATGGACGGCAGATCGATCAGGACGGGCTCGCCACTGAGCGTCGACAGGTTTTCGAAAGCAAAGGCGCCGGTATGGCGTAGTTGCAACAGGCGCAGGGTTTCAAGGGTCGGTGTCGGGGGCACATCGAATCCCAGGCGTTGCAGATACTGTTTCAGATTCGTCAGGCGTGGCTCGCTCATGGCTGGGTCCTTTTGCATGGGGGCGCGGATCGTTCCGCCGATGGTCGCCATGTATAAGAGACTCATCTATGGTCTCGACAATTGATTATTTCGATCACATTTATCAGTACCTGTTCATCCCGCTGCTCATCCGACTCAGGAAATGGATGAGCAGCGCACTAGCAAAAGCAATAATGGCTTGCCAATGGACATAACGCCTCAGAGTTAGGCGCTTGACATATAAATCATTTAGTCATCAAGCGCCAAAGCATTCAACTCGTCCTTATATGGCAACCTCGGCGAGTATAGATTATGAAACGCTCGCCCGACGGCACCAGAAAAAATTATCAACTGAGGATTATTAGTCCCTCCCATTAATATATGATTTACTGCAATCCCAGGATACGGATCTATATAATAAATTTCCTTAATACCTAATTGATAAGCTTTCTTCGAACACAACTCACAAGGGCTAGCAGTTGTAAAAAGCTTTCCACCCTCAACAGGTCTACCACCATACTTAGAAATCTGCAGAAATGCATTTTCTTCCGCATGCAGTGATCTGGTATGAACCTGATTTTTTTCTTTTTTTAGACTGTTATACTCACTTTTAAAACAGTAGGAGACATTCCTCCCCGTACTTGCAATTTTTAGATACTTGGAGTTCTCACCACTAAATCTTTCAATATAAGCGACATCAGTTTTCTCATATTCAGAGTAAGCACTCTGGTCGTAACCGCTCACAAGGTCAAATCGATTACGCAAACTGCAAGGAACTTGCCCATATGGAGTATCGTTCCAGCCAACAGATTGCACTGAGAAATTTAAATCCGTTACAACAGCTCCCACTTGTCTTGAAATACAACCCGAATTCAATTTTGCAGTATAAGCCATTTGCATACACCGTTCTAAAGGTGTAGGCGTAACTAGTCCCGGCCTCATCATTAAAGATACAAAAGTGATCAACTGATTTGCCAGACTGGAAAAATCCGAAACAGCGTTTTCTGAATCCGGGTTATTTATATACAGCTCCGACCGTTCCAAGCAAGCCTGAATATCTTGCTTTATATAAGTAGACTGCTGATTGAGACTTCTAGAACTGTACTCCTCCCCATCAATCCTACCTACTTGCTCATCCGTATACCCTAGAAGTCTCAGTCGTCTCTTACGTTGTTCATCTTCACACGAAACCGCCATTAAATAGAAAGAAGAATAACGATCTTGGAAATATGTCGCCTCGAATGGGTTGCGAATAGCATCAATAACGATAAAAGTTTTCCGCCCCTTACCTCGAGCCGAGCGTATCAACTTTATAATTGAATTTATTTTATCTGCGAGCGAATAAAAACTACCACTCTTACGTTCATCAGAAGCCGGACTACCAGAATTTCGAAGATTATTACCAATTTGCTGAAATAACTTTACATAACCAGAACCACCAATAACACGCTTTAGCTTTTCGTTCTGTCCAGGCAAAAATTCTGCAAAGTATCTCCTCAGGTTTTTTATATCACCCTCCACTACAGGTTCATTTTTTATTTCTTGCAAAACCTCAACAATATCCCGTTTAACCTTCTCACTTATCCCGTCCACTCCTCCCAAAAAAACGGATGACTCTGTTATATCAAGCTCCGACAACATAAGCGTTAAAACCGAGCTTGCCTGTATGGTTACAAACGGCTCCCAATTTTTTTCAAAATTCTTAAGAATTATCTTCTGCTTTCTTTGAGGATTTGAATCAGGGTTATTACCAGAAAACAGGGAGTGCTTTATTTCCTCCTGTGGCTTCGAAAGTATTTTTGCAACTGTCGAACACCCACTTCCAGTGCGCCCTGTTAGACCGATGATTATAAAATCATCGTCGTCACCATAAATTTTTGAAATTGCATCCTTAAAAAAACTGGCCATTCGCTTCGCTCCGTCGTCTTTTTGTAGTTCCTATATTCCAAAATTACGACATCCGAAACCAAAAAGCCACTATGCATTTTCAATCAAAAAACGCCTTGGCAATCTGATTGCAATAACTATTCTCAATCACGAGAACTGATTATTTCCGCTTACGCGAATCGATGCGAATCCACGTCGGCGCGTGGTCGCTGGCATGCGGTTCATTGCGCACCCAGGCATCCACACCGGCCTCGTGCAGATAAGGGCTCAGCGTCGGATTGAGCAGCAGATGGTCGATCCGCAGCCCGGAGTTCTTCTGCCAGTGCTGGCGGAAGTAATCCCAGAACGTATAGAGCCGATCCTCGGGATACAGATGCCGCAACGAATCGGTCCAGCCCTGATCCAGCAGACGCTGATAGCACTCGCGGCTCTCCGGTTGCAACAACGCATCCTTGAGCCACGAACGGGTGTTGTAGATATCCAGATCGGTGGGCACCACGTTGTAATCGCCGGCCAGCACCACCGGGTGATCGCTGCTTTGCAGATCCTTGGCGTATTTGATCAGGCGCTCGAACCAGGCCAGTTTGTAGTCGAACTTCGGCCCCGGTTGCGGATTGCCATTGGGCAGGTACAGGCAGCCCACCAACACCCCGTGCACCGCCGCTTCGAGGTAGCGGCTGTGTTTATCGTCGGGGTCGCCGGGCAAACCGCGCCGGCTCTCCAGCGGTTGCGCATCGCGGGCAAGAATCGCCACGCCGTTCCATGACGCCTGACCGTGCCAGATGGCGCCGTAGCCGGCGGCCTCCAGCTCGGCGGCGGGAAACGCGCTGTCCACCAGTTTCAGCTCCTGCAAACAGGCGATGTCCGGCTGCTCGCGCCTGAGCCATTCCAGCAGGTTCGGCAGTCGGGCCCGCAGGCCGTTGACGTTGAACGTAGCAATGCGCATTTTTTTCATCGTCCGGGTTCCTGCCAATGACCGATAAAAACTCTGACATCCGCCCACCGCAACGGTTGCGTCGGATCCTTCCCGTGCGGCGTAATGGGCCCTCGCCCGACCCGCCGAGAACCCGCTCATGCAAACCACGCTGCAAGGCCAGAGAATCATCCTGCGCCCGCTCCAATACACCGACGCCGATGCCCTGCTCCACGCTGCCGCCGACGGTGAACTGTGGAACCTCACGGTCACCGTGGTGCCGTCGGCCACCACCGTCGACGCTTACCTGAAAAAGGCCCTCGACGGCCGTGAGGCCGGGACAGTCATGCCGTTTGTCATCGTGCTGAAGGAAACCGGCGAAGTGATCGGCTCGACCCGCTTCTGGAAGATCGACCCGCTCAACCGCAAGCTGGAGATCGGCAGCAGCTGGATTTCGGCACGTTTTCAGAAGACCTTCGTCAACACCGAGGCCAAGTACCTGATGCTGCGCCACGCGTTCGAGGTGCTCGACTGCGTGCGGGTGCAGTTCACCACCGACGAGAACAACCAGAAGTCGCGCAACGCGATCCTGCGGCTCGGCGCGCAACAGGAAGGCATCGTCCGCCACGAACGCATCATGCCGGACGGCCGCAAGCGCAACTCGGTGCGCTTCAGCATCATCGATGACGAATGGCCGCAGGTGCGCCTGAAACTGGAACGCAAACTGGCGGATTACGGCCTGCGCTGAAGGCTCAGACGCGATTGCGCAGCCATTGCAGGAACCCTTTTTTCGGCGCCAGCACCGGCGTTTCTTCCGTCAGGGATTGCGCCTTGTGCAGGCGGAAATCGAGCAGCGCCTGCATCGCGTCGTTGATGTCGTGACGAGCGTCCAGGCACGGCTTGAGATAAGACTTCTCGATGCGGTACAGCGCGCAGAAGGTCTTGGCGGAGAAGTCGGCCGGCAATGACGTATCGGACAGAATCCCCGCCTCGCCGATCACCTCACCCGGCCCCATCCGTCCAGACTCGAACGGCGTGCCATGGCGCTTGAGCGTCACCGAGACCACGCCGGATTCGATGATGAACAGGTGATCGCTGACCTCGCCGCCCGCGAGGATCGTCTCGCCGGCCCGGAAAGTTTGCAGGGTCATGTTCTGGCTGAAGGTTTCTTTCTCTTCCTGACGCAGGGTGGAGAAAATCGGCGAGCTGTCGAGCAACGCCCGTGGCCGCGAGAGATTGCTCGCCACGCCGGGCTCATCGCTCGATAGCAGATTGACCCCGGACGCTTGCAAGTGCCGGAACGCCAGGTCGAACAGCTGATTGCGCACCACGCGCTTTTCGCTCATCGAGGCGACGAACCCGCTGATTTCATATTCGGCGCCGGCGCTGTTGGAGTTCTTCAGTGCGACGCTCGGCGCGGGACTCTCCAGCAATTGGCGACAGCCCTGCATCGCCCGCTCCAGGGCCTCGATCACCGAACTGGGCCGCGCATGGGGGCTGACCTGCACGCTGACGGCCACCCCGAACATATTGCTCGGCCGGCTGAAGTTGATGATCTTGGCCTTGGCCGCCAGCGAGTTGGGAATCACCGCCATGCTGCCCTGACTGGTTTGCAGGCGCGTGGCGCGCCAGTCGATGTCGGTGACCCGACCTTCGGTGCCGTCGATGGAAATCCAGTCATCCAGTTGATAAGGCTTGGTGGTGTTGAGCACGATCCCGGAAAACACGTCGCTCAAGGTGCTCTGCAACGCCAGACCGACGATGATCGCCAGCGCCCCGGAGGTTGCCAGCACGCCCTTGACCGGCAGATCCAGCACGTAGGCCAGTGCCGCGATGATCGCGATCAGGAAAATCACCGCGCCGAGCAGATCCTGTAACAACCGCCCGGTGTGCCCGACCCGCTGCATCATCACCGCGCCGATCAACACCGTCAGGGTGCGTGCGCCGAACAGCCACCAGCCGATCTGCAACCCGGTCGCCGCCAGGTGCAACGGCACGTTGTCGGCCCACGGCGCAGGCTCCATCGGGTTGAGCCCTTCGTTGAACAGCAGAATGCTGAACAGGGCAAAAATCAGCACCCGCACCAACAGTTTCCATGCGCTGCCGTGGGCGCTGATCAGGCGCCACAGACCGAGATCGACCAGGATCAGGATCAGGGCACAAAACAACGGATGATCGGTGAGCAGAGACAGCATCAAACAACTCCGACAGGGGCCAGTCGCGAGAAGATCGCACAGATTGGGCTCAGTGTAGGAGGAATTGATTTGGCGGGATGAGCGCCACTGCACACGCTCAAAAAAAACCGGCAGGCGCACGTGGCGCCTGCCGGGATTTTCAGCCGTGCATCTGGCCGAAGCGGCCGGACTGGAAGTCGGCGAAAGCCTGATGGATTTCCTGCTGGGTGTTCATCACGAACGGGCCGTGGCCGACGATCGGCTCGTCGATCGGCTCGCCACTGAGCAGCAGCACCACCGCGTCCGCGCTGGCTTCAAGGGTGATGCGATCGCCATCACGCTCGAACAGCGCCAACTGGCCTTCGCGCATCGACTCCCCACCGTTGATCTGAACCGAACCCTTCAACACCACCAGCGCCGTGTTGCGGCCTTCGTGCAGATCCAGCGAGAGCAACTTGCCAGTGTTCAGTCGCAGATCCCACACGTCGATAGGCGTGAACGTGCGGGATGGACCTTTGTGGCCGTCGAATTCACCGGCGATCAGCCGCAGGCTGCCGGCACCGTCCTTGAGCGCGATTTGCGGAATATCACTGTCCAGAATGGTCTGGTAACCCGGCGCGGCCATTTTGTCCTTCGCCGGCAGATTCACCCACAGCTGCACCATTTCCAGGTTGCCGCCGGTTTTGGCGAAGTTTTCCGAGTGGAATTCCTCATGCAGGATTCCGGAAGCCGCCGTCATCCACTGCACATCCCCCGGACCGATGGTGCCGCCGCTGCCGGTGGAGTCGCGGTGCTGCACTTCGCCTTCGTAAACGATGGTCACGGTTTCGAAGCCACGGTGCGGATGCTGCCCCACGCCGCGGCGTTCAGTAGTCGGGGTGAAATGCGCAGGCCCGGCGTGATCCAACAGCAGGAACGGGCTGATGTGCTGGCCCAGGTTGTCGTAGGAAAACAGGGTGCGCACCGGAAACCCATCGCCGACCCAGTGGCCGCGAGGGCTGGTGTAGAGACCGATAAGATTTTTCATGGTGGACTCCGCAATTGGGTTGATCATGGGCCGATCATAAATTCGCCACGTATTTAGTACTAGTCAGCCAAAACCGTCCTCATCGTTCTACTGGTGGAACGATATCGATCACGGTGATTCGTGACTTTCAGTCAACAGTACTTTGCCCCGACAGCGGTTTTTCCCGAGGAATCAGACGCGGATACTCCTGCCCATTCCCACTGCAATCCTGGAGTCCCTGCATGTCTGTTCCCGCTTTCGGTCTTGGTACGTTTCGCCTGCAAGGCCAGGTGGTCATCGATTCGGTGAGCACTGCCCTCGAGCTCGGTTACCGAGTCATCGACACCGCACAGATCTACGAAAACGAGGCCGACGTTGGCGCAGCCATCGCTGCCAGCGGCATTGCCCGTGAAGAGCTGTTCATCACCAGCAAGATCTGGATCGCCAACTTCGCCGGGGATCGTCTGATCGAAAGCCTCAAGGAAAGCCTGCAAAAGCTGCAGACCGACTACCTTGACCTGACGCTGATCCACTGGCCGTCGCCGGAAGGTCAGGTGCCGGTGGAGGAATTCATGGGCGCGCTGCTGGAAGCCAAACGCCTGGGCCTGACCCGGCAGATCGGCGTGTCCAACTTCACCATCGACCTGATGAAACAGGCGATTGCTGCGGTCGGTGCGGAAAATATCGCCACCAACCAGATTGAACTGCACCCATACCTGCAAAACCGCAAGGTCGTCGAGTTCGCGCAAAGTCAGGGCATCCAGATCACGTCGTACATGACCCTCGCCTACGGCGAAGTGTTGAAGGATCCGCTGATCGTGCAGATCGCCGAGCGCCTGCATGCCACCCCGGCGCAGGTTACGCTGGCGTGGGCGATGCAATCGGGTTATGCGGTGATTCCGTCGTCGACCAAACGCGCCAACCTGCAAGGCAACCTCGGTGCCACGGCGCTGACCCTGAGCGACGCCGACATGGCGCTGATCGCCACACTGGAGCGCGGCCATCGCCTGACCAGCCCCAAAGGCATCGCGCCGCAGTGGGACTGATCGATCAGGCCTGAAGCTGCTGCGCGAGGTCGTGCATGGCCTCGCGCAGCGAATCGATGGCGGCCATCAATGCCGCTTCGGGCTGATCGGCCCGGCAGGCCTGTTCGAGCAGCCGACACGCCGAGACCACACGCTCGGCACCGATCATGTGCGCCCCGCCCGTGACGTGATGCGCCAGATCACGCAAATCGGCGCGGTCATTTTTGCGGCCCGATTCATCCAGACGCTTCAGGTCAATGCGCAGACTGCTCAGCACCTCCTCACGCAATTGCGCGATCAGCGGGTTGTCCGCGCCTGCCATTTGTAACAGCGCACTCAGGTCAAACGCGGCCACTGCCGGATCGTCCACACTCTCGACCTGCGTTCCCCCGGATGTAGCGACCATCAGCGCCTGGCTCAATTCGCGCAGCAGAACCGGTTTGAACAGACAGTCGTCCATCCCGGCTGCCCGGCATCGCTGCTTTTCTTCCATTTGCGCATTGGCGGTAAATCCAAGGATCAGACAGGGCGCCCTGCCCGTCGCGGCCTCTTCCTGACGCACCGCGCGCGCCAGCTCGTAACCGTTGAGCCCCGGCATGTTGCAGTCAGTGATCAATGCATCGAAGGAGTGCCCGCGCCACAGCGCCAGCCCGCTCCCAACACCATCGGTTTCCACGGGGCGATGGCCGAGTTCACTCAACTGTCGGCACAACAACAGGCGATTCACGGGATGGTCATCCACCACCAGCACGTTCAGCGACTTGACCGCCGTCGCCACGGGTGCCGGTGCAGCCTCCTGCACCAGCGGCTGCAGCACTGGCAGTTCCAGTCGCAGCATGACCTGAGTGCCCCTGCCCGGTTCGCTGGTCATCCACAAATCACCACCCATCATCCGGCACAGGTTGCGGCTGATCACCAACCCCAGGCCAGAACCGCCCTGCGCCGCAGTCTGATGATCGCCGACCTGCACAAACGGGCTGAACAAGCGTTGCTGATCCTCGGCGCTGATTCCCCGGCCACTGTCTTCAATGGCTACACCCACTTCAATCAGCCCGTCCTGTTCGCCGAATACGCGCAAGCGCAGGCTCACCTCGCCGTCATCGGTGAACTTGATGGCATTGCTCAACAGATTCGACAGTACTTGTTTGAAACGCAGGGCATCGATCATCACCTCGACGTTGCTGCGTTCATCCAGCTCCACATGCCACAACAATTGCTTCTGCCGGGCCAGGCCTTCGAAAATCCGACACACCGACTGCACCACCTCGCGCAGATTGACCCGTTCGGGAACCAGCGACAAATGCCCAGCCTCAATGCGCGCGATGTCGAGAATATCGCCGATCAATGCCAGCAATTGCTGCCCGGCACTGGACGCCACCTCGATCGCCTGGCGATCGGTCACGCCTTCATCGGCACGCTTGAGGGCCAGTTCAAGCATGCCGATCAGGGCGTTCATCGGTGTGCGGATTTCATGGCTCATGGTCGCCAGAAACGTGCTCTTGGCACGATTGGCTTCATCGGCTGCCTCCTTGGCCTCCTGCAACTGTCTTAACCATTGTTGACGCTGACGGATCTGCCGACGCTGAAAGGCGATCCAGCCCAACGCCAGCAACAGCAACCCGGCGGCAATGGCAAAGCCGCGCAGGATTTGCTCTCTATGACGCTGCCAATAGCTGTCCTGCAGCACCACGTTACGACTCCAGCGCGCGACCAGACCATCAATTTCCTGGGGGGCAATGGCCAGCAGCGCCTTGTTCAGAATCGATTGCAGTTGCGGGGCATCGGGCGCCGTGGCCATGGCAATCCGGGCCGGTTGATCACCCAGCGTGGAGACAATCCGCAAGCGCTCACGGTACTGGTGATCGATCTGATAACGCGCCACCAGCAACGAGCTCAATGTCGCATCAGCCCGACCATCAAGCAGCGCCCGCGTACCGTCCGCCGGACTCGGCAACTCGATCAGGTTGATCTGCGGCACGTGCTCCAACAGATATTCGCGCAGCGGATTACCGCGATAGAGCGCCAGTCGTTTACCCGCCATATCCTCGAGACTGCGCGGCGCCTGTGCCTTCGAATCGGTGATCAAGACGAAGGGGCTGTTGGCGTACGACCGGGTGAACCGCATTTCAAGTTCACGCTCGCGGCTCGGTGTCAGCACCGGCAACAGATCCAGCTCCCCGCTCCTGAGCTGCTCGACCTGACGATCCAGAGACTGACCGCGCACCACCTCGAATGTCAGGCCACTGCGCTGACTGATCAGGTTGAGCAGTTGTGCAGTCAGGCCGCTGAACCGGCCATCGGCATCAAAGAATGCCAGCGGCGCAAAATCGTCGATAGCACCGACTCGCACCACCGGATGCTGATCAAGCCATTGTTGCTCGCTGTCGCTCAGACTTACCCGCGACTGTGCTGCCCTGTCGGCGCGCCCGGCACTCCAGCGCAGCTCCATCGCGAGGCGCTGTTCCATGGGAATCGCCAGCAGGGCCTTGTCGACCAGACGTTTCAACCGCGTGTTGCTGCGGGTCAGGGCGAAGCCGAACGGGTTGGCGTCAAGGCCCGAGGGGCCCGCCAGTTGCAGGTCGTTATAAAAATGAGTGTTGATCAGATAGCTGGCGCTGATGAAGTCGCCAAGGTAGAGCGCATCCCGACCGAACGCCACCGCGCCGAGGGCATCGAGAATCGAGCGATAACGCTGCAGGGAGGCTTGCGGGTAAGCCTGCTCGATGGTCGAGGCTGGCAGGTAGTCGTCCACCATGGCGATTCGCTTGCCGGCCAGATCGTCGGGCAACGGTTCGTCGAGCCGGGTCACCCACATCGGCTGATCTTCGGCGTAGGCACGGGACAGCATCAGTTCGGGATCGGCGATCTCGAAGTTGTTCGACGTGCCCAGCAAATCCAGATCACCGGCCTTGAGCGCGGCCATCGCACTTGCGCGGTCGGGATAGCACCAGACTTCGACGGCGAGATTGAGTACCTGTGCAATCGCATCGGCGTAATCGGCGGTGAGGCCTTCCAGCTCATGGCGCTTGCGCGTCAGTTCAAAGGGCGGGTAATCCGGCCAGGAGGCACCGATGCGCAATACCGGATGCGCGCTCAGCCACTGTTTATCCTGATCATCAAGGCGAACCTGCACGCCTTCCAGGCGGGTGCGGGAAACGATTTCCAGTCTTTGCGCACTCGTCGCCGCCTGAACTGTGCCTGCAAACAAAAGTGCCAACAGAAACACCAACCGCAACGGTCTCATCATGGAAAGCCTCTCAGAACAGATCGTTGCGCACGACCAGCTCTCGCAACGTCACTGAGGACGTTATTCCCAGTTTGAGCATCAATCGGGTCTTGTAGGTGCTGACGGTTTTGTGACTCAGGTTCATTTCCAAGGCGATGAGCTTGTTGGACTTGCCGTGAGCCAGTTGCACCAGAATATGCAGTTCGCGGTCGGACAGCCGATCAATCAACTGCCGCTCATCACTCAGTGCATCGAGTTGTCCTGAACTGACACCGTGCATTTCAGGAAAAAAAGTGTAGCCCGAACGCACAGCCTTGATCGCATTCTCGAGCTGTTTCAGGTCGGCAGACTTTTCCACGAAGGCCATCGCTCCGGCACGCCGGCAGCGCATCAGGAAACTGTCCTGGGGAGCCGAGGTAAAAATCACGACTTTGCAAACCAGCCCGATAGTCCTGATACGCTCCAATACATCCAGCCCGCCCATACCTGCAAGGTTCAGGTCGAGAATCATCAGATCCGGCGCATGTTCACGAATCATCGGCACGACGTCGACGCCGCTCGACACCACGTGAATCTGCTTATAGCCCAACCCATGCAACAGCATACGGATGGCAGAGACGACCACCGGGTGATCTTCGGCAAGCAGTACTCGACCCATGACCACTCCCGGTGCGATTACATAGTGATGAAGCCACCGATCTTGCATGAACGGGACTATTGGTAGCTGCGCTACAACTGTTGCACAGACTTTACGATGAAGCACCTGTCAGATCTGACAGGTGCGCGCCAGACCGATCTGTGATAGCGCACGCGATGACCGCCCAAGCGATGCCTCGACCGAGGTCATCAGCTGTTCGATTTCGTCGAATGAAGGCAGCGCTGCAGGGCTGGTGATGACCTTTGCCCCAAAATGCCCGGGAACACCTGTGGAATCCGCCGGCTCACCATAGACGAGGGCCCGTCGGACTTGTGGGTGATCGAACAGAACACCGGGCAGATCCGCGATCCCGCTCGCCAGTTCGGCATTAACCACCAGGACATCGAACGGCTGACAGCCGTAATCGACCAGGGTCAACAGTTCGGCAAGACTTTGCACCGGTGCAATGCGGTAATAATCGAGGCCATTGAACAGGCGCTCGATCTTCATCCGCTGAAAATGCTGCAAGTCGGCGATCAGGATGCGCAGGGTTTTGTCGGTCAATGTGGAAGTCCGGGTAGTCGCTTCAAGTGGCGGCAAGACTACCCAAGCATCGGGATACACTCTGTAGGACTTTTCCGAAAAACACGGTCACTCATCGGGATTGAAAAAGTTACTCCGTGGTGCTCGGACTCCAGAACGCCTGCACCACCAGCGTCGACGTCGAGATTCGCGCCACCAGCGCATCCAGTTCATCACCGTCCACCGAGGTGGTGGCCAGCGTCGCTTCGATCTCGATTTCATCGGCACCGAAGGCATGTACATCGACATCGCTGGCCGGGTAATTACTGCGTTCCAGCTCGGCCTCGAGCAAGGCGAAAACGGCTTTCTGCTGCGAACGCCGAGCGATGACATAAACAATGTTGGTGACTTCCGCCGAGACCACGTCCAGCGGCTGACGGTTGATGTTGTTGACGATCGGCCGCAACAAGGTATTGGCGGCCAGCACAAACAAGGTGCCCAGCACCGCTTCGGCCAGCAGGTCGGCACCGGCGCAGGCACCAACCGCCGCCGAGGTCCAGAGCGTGGCGGCGGTGTTGAGCCCACGCACGTTGCCCTCTTCTCGCATGATCACCCCGGCACCGAGAAAACCGATGCCGGAAACCACGTAGGCAACCACTCGCACCGCGCCTTCGGCCCCGGCGAGACGGTTGGCCATGTCGACGAAAATTGCCGCGCCGACCGCCACCAGCACGTTGGTGCGCAAGCCCGCCGTGCGCTGCCGGTACTGGCGTTCGAAGCCGATCAGGCCGCCGAGAATGAACGCCGCGCTGAGGCTGACCAGGGTATCGAGCAACGAGGTGAGGTTGAGATTGTTGATCGCTTGCATGTCGAACTCCTTGAAACCGCCCCCCTTGCTCCCACAAGGGGGGAATCTTGCCTGTTACTGCCAGCCGAACCGGCGGATGTAGAAGCCTTTGACGGCCTGGGTCAGCGCCATGTACGCCAGCAGGATCACCGGCAGAAACACGAAGTACATCGACGGCAGCGCCTGCAATTTGAAGTAGTGCGCCAGCGGCCCCATCGGCAGGAAGATGCCCACGGCCATGATGATTGCGGTCATCACCAGCAGCGGCATCGCCGCGCGGCTTTGCAGGAACGGAATCTTCGGCGTGCGGATCATGTGCACGATCAGCGTCTGGGTCAGCAGCCCCACCACGAACCAGCCGGACTGGAACAGGGTCTGGTGATCCGGGGTGTTGGCATCGAACACGTACCACATCAAGGCGAACGTTGTGATGTCGAAGATCGAACTGATCGGGCCGAAGAACAGCATGAAGCGCCCGACGTCCCCCGGCTGCCAGCGTTGCGGCTGTTTCAGCATCTCGTCGTCGACGTTGTCGAACGGGATCGCGATCTGCGAAATGTCATACAGCAGGTTCTGCACCAGCAGGTGCATCGGCAGCATCGGCAGGAACGGAATGAACGCACTGGCCACCAGCACCGAGAACACGTTGCCGAAGTTCGAGCTGGCGGTCATCTTGATGTACTTGAGCATGTTGGCGAAGGTCCGACGCCCTTCCAGCACGCCCTCCTCCAGCACCATCAGGCTCTTTTCCAGCAGGATGATGTCGGCCGCTTCCTTGGCGATGTCCACCGCGCTGTCCACGGAAATCCCGATGTCGGCGGTGCGCAGCGCCGGTGCGTCGTTGATGCCGTCGCCCATGAACCCGACCACGTGGCCGTTGCCCTTGAGGATGCGCACGATGCGCTCCTTGTGCGACGGCGTCAGTTTGGCGAACACGTTGGTGGTTTCTACCGCCACGGCCAGTTCGGCGTCGCTCATGCGTTCGATGTCGTTGCCCATCAACAGGCCTTGCTGGGCCAGGCCCACTTCGCGGCAGATCTTGGCGGTCACCAGTTCGTTGTCACCGGTCAGCACTTTCACGGCCACGCCGTGCTCGGCCAGGGCCTTGAGTGCCGGGGCGGTGCTTTCCTTCGGCGGATCGAGGAACGCCACGTAACCGATCAGCGTCAGTTCCTGCTCGTCGCTCAGGCTGTAGGTGTCGCGCCCCTGCGGCATCGATCGTGCCGCCACCGCGACCACACGCAAGCCTTCAGCGTTGAATGCTGCGGTGACCTGACGAATTTTCGCCAGCAATTCATCGCTCAAGGCTTCGTCGACTTCACCGTGACGCACCCGGCTGCACACCGCCAGAACCTCTTCTACCGCGCCTTTGCAGATCAGTTGATGGGGCTGGCCGCGCCCTTCGACCACCACCGACATGCGCCGGCGGTTGAAATCGAACGGGATTTCATCGACCTTGCGAAACGCCGTACCGACCTTCAGCTCACGGTGGATTTCCACGTGTTCCAGCACCGCCACATCCAGCAGGTTTTTCAGCCCGGTCTGGTAGTAGCTGTTGAGGTACGCCATTTCCAGCACGTCGTCGGAGTCTTCGCCCCAGACGTCGACATTGCGCGCCAGGAAGATCCTGTCCTGGGTCAGGGTGCCGGTCTTGTCGGTGCATAGCACGTCCATCGCGCCGAAGTTCTGGATCGCATCCAGGCGTTTGACGATGACTTTCTTGCGCGACAGAAACACCGCGCCCTTGGCCAGCGTCGAGGTGACGATCATCGGCAGCATTTCCGGGGTCAGGCCCACGGCGATCGACAGCGCGAACAGCAGCGCTTCGGTCCAGTCGCCCTTGGTGAAACCGTTGATGAACAACACCAGCGGCGCCATGACGAACATGAAGCGGATCAGCAGCCAGCCGACTTTGTTCACCCCTTGCTGGAACGAAGTCACCGCACGATCCGTCGCCCCGACCCGCTGTGCCAGTGCACCGAAATAGGTGCTGTTGCCGGTGGTGAGAATTACCGCCACTGCTGTGCCGGACACCACGTTGGTGCCCATGAACAGGATGTTGTCGAGTTCCAGCGGATTGCGCGTGTCACGATCGGCCTGACGCGGGAATTTCTCCACCGGCATCGATTCGCCGGTCATCGCCGCCTGGCTGACGAACAGGTCCTTGGCGCTGAGCACCCGGCAATCGGCAGGAATCATGTCGCCGGCCGAGAGCACGATCAGATCGCCGGGCACCAGTTGCTTGATCGGCAGTTCAGCGCGCGGCGCATCCCGGCGCAGCACGGTGGCGGTGTTGCTGACCATCGCCTTGAGCGCGTCGGCGGCCTGGTTGGATTTGCTTTCCTGCCAGAAGCGCAGCAGCGTCGACAGCACCACCATCGAGAAAATCACGATGGCGGCCTTGAGGTCTTCGGTCAGCCACGAGATTACCGCCAACAGGGTCAGCAGCAGGTTGAACGGGTTCTTGTAGCAGTGCCACAGGTGGGTCCACCACGGCAGCGGTTGCTCGTGCTCGACTTCGTTGAGGCCGTGCTGCGCGCGCAGCACATCGACTTCGAAATCGGTCAGGCCATCGGTGTGGGTGCCGAGGTTCGACAGCAGCACGCCGCTGTCGCAATGGGCGGCGTCCACCAGTGTATTGGCGAGAGTCGGCGGCACTTCACGGCTGACCGTGGTGTCGCTGAGGGTTTCCAGCAAGGCCAGGCGACGGAAGTGCCGGGCGATGTGGCGGGTCCGCAGGAAGCCTGCGAAAAATTCCTTGAGCGTAAGTTTCATGGCTGTTGCCCCTATGGTCAGCCGGGAAACCGTCGAGCAGGTACGTCCTCGTCCCGGGCACCGGAAAACCGGCACGGCAAGGCGTGGCGCGCCGGTCAGAAAAGACAGGCGTGTCGATAGGGCTGCAATGACGACGATGAAGTCGACTTCACAGGCTTTTCAGTGTCGATGAGAAGGACGTCGGGACATGACCGGGACCGGTCATGATCGGGATGCCGCTGCTCGCTGTTCGGCGAGACAACGGCACAAAGGAATGCGCGTTATCTTGCCGAGAATCCGCCGGTTACAAGGACCGGCCGACAACTGTCACTCGAACAAGTACCCACTGTGGGTCTCCGCTATTGATGAAAACGCGCGAAGCTTACGCCCCGATGTCTGGAGAGTAAACCCGCGAAAGGAAGTGTGTCGGGGAATGTGGCGGGTGTTCAGGAAGGGTTCAGGATTGAGTTTTTGCGGTTTACTTGAAGGCCTCTTCGCGAGCAAGCCCGCTCCCACAGGGGGTCTTCATTGAACACAGATTTTGTGGTCAGCAAAGATCCACTGTGGGAGCGGGCTTGCCCGCGAAGACGATTTGGCAAACGCCGCAGGTTTAGCTGGCAGTCGCCAACAACAAGTCCATCACCGAACGGCTGTGCCCACGGTTCTTGCCATGCTCATACAGCGAGCCGGCAATCTCGTCCGCGCGGATCGGCAGGATCGACAACAGCGTATCGCTCAGACCGTGGCTGGCCTGGCAGAAGCCCTGCATGTACAGACCGGCCTTGCAGCGCTCGTCGGTGATCAGCTTGTAATTGCGATCGACCTCGAAGTCGCCCAGGTACTCCTCCAGCGGCGCCAGCAGTTTGCGATGCATCTGACGCTCGTAACCGGTGGCCAGCACAACCGCGTCGTAGGCACGCACGGTGACTTCACCGGTGGCGTTGTTGCGCACGGTCAGTTCGATACCGCGTTCGGTGGCGGTGGCTTTCTCGACGGTGGTCAGAGTGCGGAACGCGTGGCGTGCCACGCCCGAGACTTTCTGGCGATAGAAGATGCCGTAGATACGCTCGATCAGATCGATGTCGACCACCGAGTAGTTGGTGTTGTGGTACTCGTTGACCAGACGCTCACGCTCGCTGCTGTTCTGCTGGAAGATCAGGTCAGTGAACTCCGGCGAGAACACTTCGTTGACGAACGGGCTGTCGTCCGCCGGCTTCAGGGCCGAGCCACGCAGGATCATGTCCACCTGCACCGACGGGAACGAATCGTTCAGGTCGATGAAGGCTTCCGCCGCACTCTGGCCGCCACCGATGATTGCGATGCTCATCGGCTGGTTGTTGATGCACGGCTGCTTGGCCATCTCGGCCAGGTATTGCGAGTGATGGAAAACCCGAGCGTCACCCTTCAGCGCCTTGAACGCCTCGGGAATGCGTGGAGTGCCACCGGCGCTGACCACCACCGAACGCGCAGTACGCACGAACTGCTGGCCGTCCGTACCACGGGAAATGACCCGCAGCGCTTCGACCTGATGATTGTGCAGCACCGGCTCGATGGTCAGCACTTCTTCGCCGTAGCGGCTCTGTTCGGTGAACTGCGCAGCCACCCAGCGCAGGTAGTCGTTGTACTCCATGCGGCACGGATAGAAGGTGCCGAGGTTGATGAAGTCCACCAGACGACCGTGGTGCTTGAGGTAGTTGACGAACGAGTACGGGCTGGTCGGATTGCGCAAGGTGACCAGATCCTTGAGAAAGGAAATCTGCAACTCGCTCTGGGTCGACAGGGTGTTGCCGTGCCAGCTGTAGTTGGGTTGTTTATCGAGGAACAGCACATCCAGCTCGCCCTGGGTCGCGCCGCGCTCTTGCAGAGCGATGGCCAGCGCCAGGTTCGAAGGGCCGAAACCGACGCCGATCAGGTCGTGAACGATGGGCGATGCAATTGCCTGTGTCATTTCCAGTGTCCTCTGGATGAACCCCCGAACAGCGCGGAGGAAGAGCTTGGGTGACCGGCCGGCCCGGAGCAGGACAGCAGATCGTCTGTTGAGTAGGAACGAGGACAGTGAAATAAAATTTAACGGCGACGGCTCAATGGGCATCCCATTGTTTGATTCGCAGGCGGCAATGTTTCATGGCGTTGACGATGTGCTTTTCCACCAGAGCCTTGGAAATACCAAGGTGTTCGGCGATCTCGGGGTGCGACAGGCCTTCGATCTTGCGCAACAGAAAACTCTCGCGGCACAGCGGTGAGAGCTCGGCCAGCGCACGCTGCAACATGTCCAGACGCTGGCCATGATCGAGGGTGCTGTGGGGGGACGGGGTGAAATAGCGCTCTTCGCTGTCGAGCACTTCCAGCGATTCGACCTGACGCAGGGCATTGCGCCGATGGTCGTCGATCACCAGGTTCAGCGCGGTGCGATAAAGGAAGGCCCGGGGCTGTTCGATCGGCGTATCGCTGGAACGCTCCAGGACCCGTACATAAGCGTCATGCACCACATCTTCGGCCACCTGTCGGTTGCCGAGCCTGGCGTTCAGGAAACACACCAGCTCACGATAGTAGTTTTCCAACATGACTCCCGGCCGCTCGAGTGCGGGTTTTGTCCTTGAGCACACTGTTCTGCCGAGCCGCCCGAGGCAGTAGCAAGATAGTGGCAACTTGAGGTGCGTAATTTATAGTAATTCTCATATAGATTTAAAGTAGTGTTTGTCGTTGCCCGACAAATAGTGGCCGGCTATACCTTCAGATTGCTGTAACAACCTGTGTCGCCACTTAAATTCCGTTCCGCTTTCTTCGTTTACAGGACAGCTCCCCGTGTCTGTCGCGCCCTGCGGCAGCGTTCAACGGTGCCTGACCCCGCGCACTCCTCTGAACGACGGGCCGATTTCCACTGGCCGGAACCCTGCATGAAACGTCCCCGCCCCGCCCGACGCGCCCTGCTCGTAGTCCTTTGCTTGATCCCCGTTATCGCCTACGCCGCCTGGCAGATCCTGCCTCCCGGGCGGGACAGGTTCGCCACCGTACAAGTGACCCGCGGCGATATTGAAAGCAGCGTTACCGCACTGGGCACCCTGCAACCACGGCGTTATGTGGACGTCGGCGCCCAGGCGTCGGGGCAGATCCGCAAGATCCATGTAGAGGTCGGCGACGTGGTCAAGGAAGGTCAGCTGCTGGTGGAAATCGATCCGTCGACCCAGAAAGCCAAACTCGACGCCGGGCGTTTTTCCATCGAAAACCTCAAGGCCCAATTACAGGAACAGAAAGCCCAGCACGAACTCGCGCAGCAGAAATACCAGCGCCAGCAGCATCTCGCCGCTGGCGGCGCCACCCGCGAAGAAGACGTGCAGACCGCCCGCGCCGAACTGAAAGCCACCCAGGCACGCATCGACATGTTCCAGGCCCAGATCCGTCAGGCCGAAGCCAGCCTGCGCAGCGATCAGGCGGAACTCGGCTACACCCGCATTTATGCGCCGATGGCCGGCACCGTGGTGGCCCTCGATGCCCGCGAAGGCCAGACCCTCAACGCACAACAACAGACACCGCTGATCCTGCGCATCGCCAAGCTGTCGCCAATGACCGTGTGGGCGGAGGTTTCCGAAGCCGACATCGGCCACGTCAAACCGGGCATGACCGCCTACTTCACCACCCTCAGCGGCGGCCAGCGGCGCTGGAGCAGCACCGTGCGGCAAATCCTGCCGGTGCCGCCCAAGCCGCTGGACCAGACCAGCCAGGGCGGCGGCAGCCCTGTCAGTTCCAGCAAAAGCGGCAGCGCCCGCGTGGTGCTCTACACCGTGCTGCTGGATGTCGACAACGCCGACAACGCACTGATGGCGGAAATGACCACCCAGGTATTCTTCGTCGCCAGTCAGGCAAAAGACGTTCTCACCGCACCGGTTGCCGCCCTGCAAGGCACTGCCACGGCAAACCGGCAGACCGCGCAGGTGATCGCCGCCAATGGCGACATCCAGTCCCGCGAAGTACACACCGGCATCAGCGATCGCTTGAAAGTCCAGGTGCTGGAAGGTTTGAACGAGGGCGATCACCTGTTGATCGGCCCGGCCGACGGCAGCGGAGGCTGAATGCAGACGCCCCTGATCGACCTGCAGGACATCCGCAAATCCTACGGCGGTGGCGACGCCCCCGAAGTGCATGTGCTGCGCGGGATCGACCTGTCGATCCACGCCGGTGAGTTCGTGGCGATTGTCGGCGCCTCCGGCTCCGGCAAATCGACGCTGATGAACATTCTCGGCTGCCTCGACCGACCCACCTCTGGCGAATACCGTTTTGCCGGGGAAAACGTCGCCGGCCTCGACACCGACGAACTGGCCTGGCTACGGCGTGAAGCCTTCGGTTTCGTGTTTCAGGGGTATCACCTGATTCCGTCCGGCTCGGCCCAGGAGAACGTCGAGATGCCGGCAATCTACGCCGGCACCCCCGCCGCCGAACGCCACGCCCGCGCGGCCGCCCTGCTCGATCGCCTCGGCCTGGCCTCGCGCACCGGCAACCGTCCACATCAGTTGTCGGGCGGCCAGCAGCAGCGGGTGTCAATCGCCCGGGCACTGATGAACGGCGGCCACATCATCCTGGCCGACGAACCCACCGGCGCCCTCGACAGCCACAGCGGCAAGGAAGTCATGGCGTTGCTCGACGAGCTGGCGAGCCAGGGCCACGTGGTCATCCTGATCACCCACGACCGCGAAGTCGCAGCGCGGGCCAAGCGCATCATCGAGATCCGCGACGGCCTGATCATCAGCGACAGCGCCCGGGACAACCCCGAAGCCCAGGCCACGGCCAACCCCGGCGCCCTGCAAGCCGTCGACCTGCGCAAGCGCCTGAGCGAAGGTGCGCAAGCCTCCGGTGCCTGGAAAGGCGAGCTGGTGGACGCTCTGCATGCCGCCTGGCGAGTGATGTGGATCAACCGCTTTCGCACGGCGCTGACCCTGCTCGGGATCATCATCGGCGTAGCCTCGGTGGTGGTCATGCTCGCAGTGGGCGAAGGCAGCAAGCGTCAGGTCATGGCGCAGATGGGCGCTTTCGGTTCGAACATCATTTACCTGGGTGGCGTCCCTCCGCACCCACGTGCACCGCAGGGCATCATCACCCTCGACGACCTCGCAGTGCTCGCCACCCTGCCGCTGATCAAGCAGATCATGCCCGTCAACGGCGCCGAAGCCGTGGTGCGTTACGGCAATCTCGATCACAACAGTTACGTGGGCGGCAACGACACCAATTTCCCAAAGATTTTCAATTGGCCGGTGGTTGAAGGGGCTTACTTCACCGCCGCCGACGAAGCCAGTGGCGCTGCGGTTGCCGTCATCGGCCACAAAGTCCGAAGCAAGTTGCTCAAGGACGTCGCCAATCCCATCGGGCAGTACATCCTGATTGAAAACGTGCCCTTTCAAGTGGTCGGGGTTCTCGCCGAAAAAGGCTCCAGTTCCGGCGATTCCGACAGTGACGACCGCATCGCCATTCCCTACTCCGCCGCCAGCACGCGCCTGTTTGGCACGTATAACCCGGAGTACGTCGCCATCGCTGCCGCCGATGCACGCAAGGTCAAGGAAACCGAACAGGCAATCGAGCGCATGATGCTGCGCCTGCATAACGGCAAAAAGGATTTCGAACTGACCAACAACGCCGCCATGATCCAGGCCGAAGCGCGCACGCAAAATACCCTGTCGCTGATGCTCGGATCGATTGCGGCGATTTCGCTGCTGGTCGGCGGTATCGGCGTGATGAACATCATGCTCATGACGGTGCGCGAACGTACCCGCGAGATCGGTATTCGCATGGCCACCGGCGCTCGCCAGCGCGACATCCTGCGTCAGTTCCTCACCGAAGCGGTGATGCTCTCGGTGGTCGGCGGGATCGCCGGGATTGCCCTGGCGTTGATCGTCGGTGGCGTGCTGATCCTCAGTGACATCGCCGTCGCCTTCTCGCTGCTGGCAGTGCTCGGCGCTTTTGGCTGCGCCCTGGTCACCGGTGTTGTCTTCGGCTTCATGCCGGCCCGCAAAGCTGCCCGGCTCGACCCGGTCACGGCCCTTACCAGTGAATGATCGATCTATGAAACCGCGCTTCAGTTTGTTGACCGTGTGCCTGATTCTCAGCGCCTGCGCCAATCCCCTCCAGCGTCCGGACAGCGGCTTGCAGCCTCCCGCCGCGTGGCAGTCAGCGCAGGCTGCCAGCACTGCCCGCAACAACCCGCAATGGTGGACGCAGTTCGGCAGCCAGGAGCTCGATCGCCTGATCGAACAGGCTCGCACTGGCAGTTTCGACCTCGCCGCCGCCATGGCTCGGGTACGCCAGGCCCAGGCCGGCACCGTGATCGCCGGCGGTTCACAATTGCCTGAAGTGCAGGCCACGCTCAATGCCAATCGGCAGAAACTGTTACGCGGCAAGGGCTACAGCCAACTGGATGCCGACAGCAGTAACAAGGCCGTGGATTACTTCGACGCCAATCTGAATGCCAGTTACGAAATCGACTTTTGGGGTGGCAAACAAGCCTCTCGCGACAGTGCGCAATTCGCCTTGCAGGCCAGCGAGTTCGATCGTGCCACGGTGGAGCTGACCTTGTTCGGCAGTGTCGCCGACACCTATGCGCAAACCTTGTCGCTGCGCGAGCAGAGCCGCATTGCCGAGCTCAATCTGGCCAACGCGCAAAGCGTTTTGAAACTGGTGCAAACACGTTTTGACTCAGGCTCAGCCACCGCCCTGGAACTGGCTCAGCAGAAAAGCCTGGTAGCGGCCCAGCAACGGCAATTGCCGCTGGTGCAACAACAGGCCCGGGACGCTTCGATCAGCCTCGCAGCCCTGCTGGGTCGCCCGGTTCAGGCTCTCGTGCTGAACCGGGAATCGTTCGATCAACTGCATTGGCCGGAAATCGCCACTGGCGTGCCAAGCGATCTGCTCAATCGCCGCCCGGACATCGCGCGCGCCGAAGCGCAACTGGCCGCCGCCGAGGCCGACGTCAAGGTTGCCCGCGCTGCCATGCTGCCGACTGTCAGCCTCAGTGCCGATATCGGCTCCGGGGCCGACCAGTTCCGCGACGTTCTGCGCAACCCCTTCTACAACCTGACCGCCGGATTGATCGGGCCGATCTTCAATAACGGTCGTCTCGGCGCAGAGCGCGACAAAGCCACTGCGCGCCAGGAAGAACTGCTGCAGAACTATCGCGGCGCGATCATCAATGGCTTCGCCGATGTCGAAAAAGCCTTGAACAGCATTCGCGGCCTCGACGAGCAACGGCAATGGCAAAGCGAGGAGCTGCGGCAAGCGCAAACGGCGTTCGACATCGCCCAGAGTCGCTACCAGGCCGGCGCAGAGGATTTGCTGACGGTACTGGAAACCCAACGCACGCTCTATGCCGCGCAGGATTTGAATGTGCAGTTGAGATTGTCACGAATGCAGGCAAGCATTGCCTTGTACAAGGCATTAGGCGGCGGCTGGCAGGTACTGGCATCGCGCTGACCTGCAAGTGCAATCGCCAGCAGGCCGGGCCCCACCACATTCATCGGTGCAGCTGAATGGGTGGGGGGGCAAGCCTGCTGGCGATGGCAGTGAATACCGTCTCAGACCGGAGTCTGTCTGGGCTTCAGATGACGCGCATACCACGGACGCTGCGGCACCTTGCGCAACAACGACGACAACACTTTCTCGTCATCGCTGAAGGTGATGCGCAGGGCCAGCTTCATGGTTTCCGGATCCATCTCCACTGACTTGCCTGGCTGCAGGCCCGGTACCGTGCTGCAGCCGTGGGTGCTCGGCCCGAGCCATGGGTCGGCGACTTCCACCCAGCGTCCCGGTGCAAACCACGGCACGCCATTGACCTGCAAGCGACTGACTTCGCCCGGATGAAAGCGCTCGTGCGCGCGGAACCAGTCTTCCAGACGATCATCGATCCAGCCATGGAACGCCCAGAACACCGGGCTCACATGAGAGGAGAACGGATCGCCCAGGAAATCGTTTTCAGCGGCGTACCAACGCGCGGAAAAATCGGCCGGATCACGCGCAAACGGCACCGGGTGACCGTTGGAGGGATCGCGCGGCACAGACGCCCAGCGCATGTGCAGCCAGTCGTGCAGCCCCAGCTCAACCTCCGAGCCGAACTGCCCCAAGGTCAGTTTGGCCAGGTAGCGCGGGTCACGGTAGCGCGATTCCCACACCAGGAAATTACTGTGATAAGTCTCGGCCGTCTTGATGTCGCTGACCCATTGCGAGTATTCGTCATCGTCCTCGGCCAGCCAGGTCGGCGGCAGCGAAGTGCCGTCGTGATTGTCGAAATAATCGGCAAAACCCTGGCGATCGCGGATCAATTCCGGCTGCGGCAGGGGAAAATGCTGCCACGACGGCAGATCCTGCATTGATCGCGCCGTGCCCAGCATGTGCCGGTGCATGAAGAAGAAATCGATACCCGAGCCATTGCGATCCTTGCGCGGGCCACGGGCGTCGCGCTCCTTGCCACGCGGGCCAGGCTGCCAGCCGATACCGCGCAGGGCGCCGCGTTTTTCCTCGCTCAAGGTGTGCCACTTGTCGCGGCTGGCGTGCCAGAGTTGGTGGAACAGGCGGTGCTCGGGGGAGATCAGCCAGGCCAGCAACGTCGGGTTCAACCCGGCCCGCTCGCGTGCCTCGGGGAACATGCGTTTTACGGCAATAAAACGATTGTCCTGCGCCGGCAGCATCAACGGCCGATCCAGTCTGAGGACGCGCCCGCTGAGGCTGCCGCTGCCGGCGTTGCCGAAGCCGCCCCAGACTTCATCCAGCGCCATGTTGAATTCGTAGTCCGGTGCACCGTCGGCCGCCGATGCGCTGACCAGACGCCAGCTCAACTGCGAGGCTTTGACATCGGCGAGGTCCGCGAGAATGCGATAGCGCGGCGCCTGAGGCGAGCGCAAACGCTCGGCCGTGTCGAGAAAGCCGATAACGCCGCGCCCTTTGTGGGCCACATCGAGAAACACTTCCAGACCGTCCCTGGGCAAACCCGCGATACCGGCGTCATGGCCCTCGAAACGAATCTGCCAGATACCGCGCAGCGCATCCGCCAGGCGTTGCCCGGCAACATCCGCGATGTCGAACGACGCCTCACCTGGGGTGATCGTCGGATCCGGCTTCGTCCATTCACGATGCCCAAAATACGCTGCTGGCACAGCGGCGCCGGTCAGTGCCAGGCCCGCCATGAACCATCGTCGAGAAATCTTCATTGCCCTACCTGTGTCAGCCATGAAGCAGGCTTTATCCAAGCTAGAACGTTTGTTGCAGAGGTAAATTTATGGCGCCCCGAAAAGTTCGCAGCCTTCGGCAGTGCCTGAATCGGGCTGCGTTCTTTTCAGCCAGGCCTAAATTACCCGGCTGCCCAGTCGTTCCACCCAAATAGCGAAGGCCCCTGCGCCCGCAACTCGACGGCGAACCTGACTGAGATGGCAATGACAACACCACGTTCGAAAAAGGCTCTTTACATTGGCCTGCCGCTGGCCCTGGCGATCAGCGCTGCCGCAGGCTTTGCGGTCTGGGAACACTGGTTCAAGGACAATCCCGGCTACCCGGTCAAAGTCATGCAGCAAGCCGATGAGTTGCAGGATCGGATCATTTCGTTCGATAGCCACATCACCGTGCCGCTGGATTTCGGCACAGCCGGCAACGAAGCCGACAAGGATGGCAGCGGCCAGTTCGATCTGGTGAAAACCGCACGCGGGCGCCTGTCCGGTGCCGCCCTGACGATCTTCGGCTGGCCGGAAATCTGGAACGGCGCCAACGCGCCACACCGTCCCACCGCCGGTTTTGTAGAAGAGGCCCGCTTCGAACAGGAAACCCGCTACAAGATCATCAGCACCCTGGTCCGCGATTTCCCCAATCAGGTCGCCATCGCCTACACCCCGGACGATTTCCGCCGCCTGCATGGCGAAGGCAAGTTTGCGATTTTCATCAGCATGCTCAACGCCTATCCACTGGGCAACGATCTCAACGCCCTGGACAAGTGGGCCGCACGCGGCATGCGCATGTTCGGCTTCAGTTACGTGGGCAACAACGACTGGGCCGACTCTTCGCGCCCCCTGCCGTTTTTCAATGACACCCGCGATGCGCTTGGCGGTCTGTCGGACATTGGCAAACAGGCCGTGCATCGGCTCAACGATCTGGGCGTGATCATCGACGTCTCGCAGATGTCGACCAAGGCCCTGGAACAAGTCGCACAGCTGAGCCGCGCACCGATCGTGGCCTCCCATTCGGCTCCCCGGGCGCTGGTGGATATCCCGCGCAATATCAGCGACCAGGAAATGCAACTGATCAAGAACAGCGGCGGCGTCGTGCAGATTGTCGGTTTCCCGACTTACCTGCGCCCCTTGAGCCAGGCCACCCAGGACAAGCTCAACGCGTTGCGTGCGAAGTTTGATCTGCAGCCGCTGCAGGGCCTGGAAATGGCCTTGATGCCTGGCGACCCGATCATCACTGTGTGGCCGGAACAACGCTTTGGCGAGTACGCCGGCCAGCTCTATTCAATCGTCGACGAAGAACCCAAGGCCAACCTCAAGGACTTCGGTGACGCCATTGATTACGCCGTGAAGAAAATCGGCATCGACCATGTCGGCATCAGTTCCGACTTCAACGATGGCGGCGGCCTGGATGGCTGGAAGGACGTCAGCGAAGCGCGCAACGTAACCGCCGAGCTGATCTCGCGTGGCTACAGCGAGGCCGAGATCGCCAAATTGTGGGGCGGCAACTTCTTGCGGGTCTGGGAACAGGTACAAAAATCCTCCAGGCCTGTGGTCAACCGCTGACACCTCTTCGAACAAGCGATCTGATCTCATGACCAACCGTCGTTCTTTCCTCAAACAGGCCGGCATCCTTGCCGCCGGCCTGCCCTTGGGCGCTGCCGTCAACCTGCCGGCCGGCGCCGCCAATCCACAACCGCCCGCCGGAAACAAATGGGCGCAATTGCGCCAGCTGTTCGATCAGGACCCGGATTACCTGCATTTCGCCAACTTCCTCGTGACCTCCCATCCGCGCCCGGTGCGCGAAGCCATCGAGCGTTACCGCGCAACCCTCGACCGCAACCCCGGACGTGCGATGGATTGGGATCTGGGTGAAAGCGAAAAGCGCGAGCAAGCCGTGCGCGAATGGGCCGGTCGCTACCTCAAGGCCAAGCCCGAGCAGATTGCTCTCACCGGCAGCACCACCGAAGGTCTGGCGCTGATCTATGGCGGCATTCATGTACGCGCCGATCAGGAAATCCTCACCACCGAACACGAACATTACTCGACGAATTACACCTTGGGTTATCGCCAACAGAAAGATGGCGTAAAGGTGCGCAAACTGAAGTTGTTCGACAGCAGCGCCAAAGTGTCCGTCGACGAAGTGCTGAGCAACATCGACAAAGGCATTCGCCGCGAAACACGCGTATTGGGCATGACCTGGGTGCAATCGGGCAGCGGCGTGAAACTGCCGATCGGCGAGATCGGCAAACTGGTGGATCAGCACAATCGCCAGCGCGAGGAAAAGGATCGCATCCTGTACGTCGTCGACGGCGTGCATGGTTTCGGTGTCGATGACCTCGACTTCCCCGACATGCATTGCGACTTCTTTATCGCCGGCACCCACAAGTGGATGTTCGGCCCCCGCGGTACCGGGATCATTTGCGCACGTTCCAGTGAACTCAAGGACGTCACCCCGACCATCCCGACCTTTTCCGAGGCCACCACGTTCTCGACCATCATGACCCCCGGCGGGTATCACAGTTTCGAACACCGCTGGGCACTGGACGAAGCGTTCAAGCTGCATTTGGCGCTGGGCAAACGCGAGGTGCAAACGCGCATTCACGAACTCAACACCTACGCCAAGAACCGCTTGCTGGAACACCGCTCGATTGAACTGGTAACACCCCGCAGCGCCGATTTTTCTGCCGGTTTTACCTTCTTCCGGATCAAGGATCGCGACTGCGAACAGGTCGCCGCCCACCTAATGCAAAACCGCGTGGTGTGTGACGCGGTGGAGCGCGACGTCGGCCCGGTGATCCGCATCGCCCCCGGCCTGCTGAACAGCGAAAACGACATCGAGCGTTTCATGGCCGTACTCGACAAACAGCTCTGACACCCCGCTTTCCTTTAAACGAGATGACTCATGAAACGTGATCTGTTGCCCCCTGCCCACGGCGCCAACGCGCTCAAGGCACTGGTCCTCGCCGCCCTCATGACCGGTCTGCTGCCGACTGCCGCACAGGCCGCGACACCGCCCGCCGCGGGTAAGGTATTCAAGGACTGCAAAGACTGCCCGGAAATGGTCGTACTCCCGGCCGGCACCTTTACCATGGGCACGCCTGAGGATGAAGTGGGCCGCGAACCTGACGAAGGCCCGATGCATGAAGTAACCTTCGCCAAACCCTTCGCCATGAGCCGCTTCCAGATCACCGCCGGTGAATGGGACAGCTACATTCGCCAGAGCGGTGCAGTGATCGCCAACGGCGACACGCGCCCCGGTCGCGAGTGCATCGCCAGCAAACCGCGCTATCCGCAAACCCCGCGTCAGCCGGCGGTGTGCATGGATTTCCAGGACATCAAGAACTACGTCGCCTGGCTGTCGAAAAAAACCGGGCAGAAGTACAGCATGCTCAGTGAAGCCCAGCGCGAATACGGTGCCCGGGCAGGATCCAAAGGCCCTTTTCCCTTCCCGTTCGACGAGGGCAAAGGCTATAGCATCGCCAAGCACGCCAACACCTACGGCCCGGCGGACGGTTACAGCTTCAGCTCACCGGTGGGCAGCTACCCGGCCAACGCCTTTGGCCTGTATGACATGCACGGCAATGTCTATGAATGGGTCGAAGACTGCTATCACCCGAACTATAAGGGTGCGCCAACCGATGGCAGCGCGTGGCTTGAACCCAACTGCGACACCCTGCGCATTCGTGGCAATGACTGGGGGGAAGCGCCGGTATTCTCTCGTTCGGGCAACCGCAACGACATCGATCCGAAGACCCGCGGCGACTGGATCGGTTTCCGTGTCGTGCGTGAGTTGTAATCCGCAGTAACGCTTCTGCTCTCCCCACGGTCGCCGCCAGTCGGCGACCGTCTAAATTAAGCTCCGGATCAGACGTTCTACAGGGTATCTGCCTTACGACCCAAGGAACTGTCCTGTCATGACCCAGCCTACGCGCGGTGCAATTCATGAATTGTTCACCCTACTCAAACCTTTTCGGCTCGTCGTCGCACTGTCGGTCATTCTGGGTATGGTCGGTGGCCTGTGTGTTACGGTCCTGCTGGCCACCATCAATAACGCGCTGCACTCCGAATCCGGCCTGACCCAAGGCGTGGTCGCGCTGTTCGGTGGCCTGTGCGTGCTGGCGCTGCTCAGCTCGATCTGCTCGGACATCGGCACCAACTATGTCGGCCAGCACATCATCGCCACCCTGCGCAAACAGCTGGGCGAGAAAGTGCTGTCGGCACCGATCGAACAGATTGAACGCTATCGCAGCCATCGCCTGATTCCGGTGCTGACCCACGACGTCGACACCATCAGTGACTTCGCCTTCGCCTTCGCGCCACTGGCCATCTCGCTGACCGTGACCCTCGGTTGCATGGGGTACCTGGCGATGCTGTCGTGGCCAATGTTCCTGATCATGGTCGTGGCGATCCTGATCGGCACTGGCATCCAGTACTTCGCCCAAGGTCGCGGGATCAAGGGTTTCTTCGCCGCCCGTGACGCTGAAGACGAACTGCAAAAGCACTACAACGCGATTGCCGAAGGCGCCAAGGAACTGCGCATACACCGCCCGCGCCGCCAGCGTATGTTCAACAGTGGCATCAAGGGCACGGCCGATTTCATCTGCAAGACCCAGATCAAATCGATCAACACGTTCGTGATTGCCAAGAGTTTCGGCTCGATGCTGTTCTTTGTGGTCATCGGTCTGGCGCTGGCCCTGCAATCGTTCTGGCCCAGCGCTGACAAAACCGTGATGAGCGGTTTCGTCCTGGTGCTGCTGTACATGAAAGGTCCGCTGGAACACCTGGTCGGCACGTTGCCGGTGGTCAGCCGCGCGCAGATTGCCTTCCGCCGCATCGCTGAACTGTCGGCGCAGTTCTCCTCGCCCGAGCCGCATCTGTTGCTCAGCGATCAGGGCAAGAAAGCCGAGCCGGTGCAGAGCCTGGAACTCAAGGACGTGCGCTACGCCTTCCCGGCCGTGGGCGAGGCCAAGCCGTTCACGCTGGGGCCGGTGAACCTGAAGATCGAACAAGGCGACATCGTATTCATCGTCGGCGAAAACGGCTGCGGCAAGACCACCCTGATCAAACTGCTGCTGGGCCTGTATCCGCCACAACAAGGAGAAATCCGTCTCAACGGCGAATGCGTGACTGCCCTCACCCGCGACGATTACCGCCAGTTGTTCACCACGGTGTTTGCCGACTACTACCTGTTCGATGACGTGGTGCAAGGCGATACGCACATTCCCGACGACGCCAACAAATACCTGCAACGCCTGGAAATCGCCCACAAGGTCAGCGTGCAGGACGGCAGCTTCACCACCACCGACCTGTCCACCGGCCAGCGCAAGCGTCTGGCGCTGGTCAATGCGTGGCTGGAGGAGCGCCCGGTGCTGGTGTTCGACGAATGGGCCGCGGATCAGGACCCGACCTTCCGCCGGATCTTCTACACCGAGCTGCTGCCCGATCTCAAACGCCTGGGCAAGACCATCATCGTGATCTCCCACGATGACCGTTATTTCGATGTCGCCGACCAGTTGGTGCGCATGGATGCCGGCAAAGTCAAAACCGCGCTCAACCCGGCCTGATACGCCAACCGCTCAGGGATGAGCTGATCCCGCCTTCGCGCGATAGCAGAGACTTTCGCGGTTCGCGGGATTTTTCCGGTTTTTACGCAGTGTTGCGTCTAATTATCATTAACTAATAAAACTGCACTCGCACTTCAGGAGCATCCCGAGCAAATGCAAGCCTTAAAGTTGTCCCGCACCCCTCTGGCCGAGGCCATCTCCCGCCGCAATCCGCGTGGCGCAATGCTGTCAGGTGCTCTGCTGACGCTGATGCTGTTGGGCAGCACCCAGGTTCAAGCGACGCCGGTCGACGTCAACATCCCTGCGCAACCGCTGTCCCGAGCACTGCAACAGCTGGGGCAACAAGCCAATCTGCAGATTCTCTACAGCCCGGAATCCCTGGCTGGCCTGAACTCGAACGCGGTATCCGGGCACCTGGAGCCGAAACAGGCACTGGACAACTTGCTGCTGGGGAGCGGCATGACCTATCAACTGACCGGCAACTCCGTTTCGCTGGTGCCGGCCACCGGTGCAGGCGCGGGAAACGCACTGGAGCTGGGCGCGGTATCGATTTCCGGCAAGGCGCCGGGGTCGACCACTGAAGGCTCCGGGCTGTACACCACGTACTCGTCCAGCAGCTCGACGCGCCTGAACCTGACACCCAAGGAAACCCCGCAGTCACTGACCGTCATGACCCGTCAGCGCCTCGACGACCAGCGTCTGACCAACCTCAGCGACACCCTCGACGCCACACCGGGCATCATTGTGCTGCGTGACGGCCAGGGCGCAGAGTCCGATGGTTACTTCTCCCGTGGTTTCGAGATCCAGAACTTCGAAATCGACGGCGTGCCGACCGTCAAGCGCATGGACAACTACACCCAGAGCATGGCGATGTACGACCGTGTGGAAGTGGTGCGTGGCGCCACCGGTTTGATCAGCGGCCTGGGCAGCCCTTCGGCCACCATCAACCTGATCCGCAAGCGTCCGACTGCCGAAGCTCAGGCCAGCGTCACCGCTGAAGCCGGCAACTGGGATCGCTACGGCACCGGTTTCGATGTCTCCGGGCCGCTGACCGAAACCGGCAACATCCGTGGCCGACTGGTCGGCGACTTCAAGACCGAACAGTCCTGGATCGACCGCTACAAGCAAGATTCGCAGCTGATGTACGGCATCACTGAATTCGACCTGAGCGAAGACACGCTGCTGACCATGGGTTTCAGCTACCAGCGCACCGACGTCGATTCGCCAATGCGTTCGGGCCTGCCGACCCGCTTCACCGACGGCTCGCGCACCAACCTCAGCCGTTCGCTGAACTCGGCGCAGACCTGGTCGTATAACGATCACGAACAAACCAGCTTCTTCACCTCGATCGAACAGCAGTTCGGCAATGGCTGGAGCGGCAAGGTTGAATTCACTCACTCCGAGAACAAGTTCGACGAGGTCTTCAACTACGTCAACGGTGGCCTGAACCCGGACGGCAGCGGCACGACCCAACTGCCGGTGCGCTTCTCCGGTACCCCGCGCCAGAACAACATCGACGCCTACCTGACCGGCCCGTTCGGCCTGCTGGGTCGCGAGCATGAGTTGATCGCCGGTGTGACCCTGTCGCAATACAACGAAAACGTACCGAACTACGGCAGCTGGAAATACGACTACTCCGGCTCCCCTGCCGGCGCCATCGACAACCTGCTGAACTGGAACGGCGACTCGGTCAAACCCGAATTCAACGTCACCGGCAAATCCACCGTCGATGAAACTCAATACGCCGCGTACCTGGCCACCCGCCTGCGCGCCACTGATGATCTGAGCATCCTGCTCGGCAGCCGCGTGGTCGACTGGCATCGCGACATCGAAGACAAGCCGTACGGCGGTGCAGAAACCAAGACCAAGGAATCGGAAACCGGTGTCTACATTCCTTACGCGGGTGTGGTCTACGACGTCAACGACACCTGGTCGCTGTATGCCAGCTACACCAAGATCTTCAACCCGCAATCGTCCTGGGTACGCGACATCAACAACAAGCCTCTGGACCCGATGGAAGGCACCGGCTACGAAGTCGGCGTCAAGGGCAGCCACTTCGATGGCAAGTTGAACTCCAGCTTCGCGCTGTTCAAGATCGAGCAGGACAACCTGGCGATCTGGATCGACACCCCAGGCGGCAACACCTACAAATCCGAACAAGGCACCACCACCAAAGGTGCCGAATTCACCCTTGATGGCGAACTGGCCGAAGGCTGGCAAGCGTCTGCCGGTTACGCCTATGCAGTCAGCACCGATGCCGATGACCAGCGCATCGTCACCACCCTGCCCCGTCACAGCCTCAAGACCTTCACCAGCTATCGCCTGCCGGGCATCCTGGACAAAGTCACCGTTGGCGGCGGTGTGAACTGGCAGAGCAAGACCGGTGCCGACCTGCATACCTTCCAGCAAGGCAGCTACGCCGTCACCAACCTGCTGGCGCGTTACGACATCAGCAAAAACCTCAGCGCCTCGGTCAACCTGAACAACGTATTCGACCGCGAATACCTCAGCTACGCCGGCGACCACGGCATGTACGGCGCACCGCGCAACATCATGACCGGCTTCAAGTACACGTTCTGATTTAACCGCTGCAACACAAAAAGCGCCCCGGCCAGACCGGGGCGCTTTTTTTTTGGATGAAGGTTTAACGGACTACAAAATTTGCTCGAAAAGCAGACAGGCAAAAAGGCAGGGTCAAATTCGAACTACACCACACGAAATACATCTCCAATGGTGGTGAGGTCTACGACATTGAAAACATCAGAATCAACACACCCAAACAACACTCTGAAATCCACAAGGGAAAAAATTGAAATGCTCAAACCAATTCTTTCCGACTACACCGAATCAGAATTTCTGCGGTTCGTATCCAGAATTTGCAATGCGCAATACGACTCGGAAAAAGAACAGGTCCGCGCAGTGCTGTTATTTGAAGAGCTGACTGAACACCCTGACGGCTCGGACATGATTTATTACGCCGACTCTGACGAAGAGGCGACCCCGGAAGCCATCGTTGGCAAAGTGAAGGAATGGCGGGCCGCCAACGGAAAACCAGGTTTCAAACCGCAATAGTCAGTTCCTGAAACGCGCTTTCAGAGGCGCCCTCTTAGCGAGCAAGCCCGCTCCAACGTAGACGGGTGTTGATGGCCTGGTGTGTGGACGCGCACATCAGGCCAAGTCGGATCAGACCGTTTCCGGATACATCACGGTGCGCAGCACGCTCACAAGTTCCTGATAGATCGCCTCCACCTCTTGCGTGACCATGCGCATGCGCAGGAAGTCATGCACGTGGCCACTGAACTCTCGGCATTCAAGCAATCCTCCGGCGCTGGCCAGACGTTCGGCGTAGGCGCGGCCTTCGTCCACCAGCGGGTCGAAGCCTGCCAGGGCGACGTAGGCCGGTGCGGCGCCGGCAAGGTCGGGGCTCAGCAGTGGCGAGAAACGCCAGTCGCGGCGGTCCTCGAGGCGGCGGGCGTAGTGTTGGTAGAACCATTCCAGGGTATCGCTTTCCAGCAGATAACCTTCGCCGAGCAGGTCCATCGATTCACGGCGCTGCGAGGCGTCGGTTACCGGGTAGCACAGCAATTGCAGGCACGGTTTCAGCGCGCCGGGCGCGCGCGCCTCAAGCGCCAGCACGGTCGCCAGCGTGGCGCCGACGCTGTCGCCGCCAAACACCAGGCGCGACAGGTCGAGATCGAATTCGCCGGCCTGTTCGCGCAGCCAATCCAGTGCATCGGCACAATCGTGCAACGCCACCGGGAATTTGTGTTCCGGCGCGCGGCGGTAGCCGACCGACAGCACTGCACACGGCGTGCGCGCGCAGAATTCACGGCAAATACCGTCGTGGGAATCGAGGCTGCCGACCACAAAACCACCGCCGTGCAAAAACAGCAGCACCGGCAGGACACCACCCCTGTGCAACGGACGGTACAGCCGCAGGGTCAGCTCAGCGCCGTCGCGGGCAAGATGTCGCACCTCACTCACTTCGACATCCGGCACGTCCCAGCGCATCTGTTGTGAGGACCGCTCGAACGCCTCACGGGCCTGCTCAGGTGTCCCTTGGTGAAACGCGCCGTTCTGACTGTCTTCGACCAGATCAAGAAACGCCGCTACTTCCGAATTCAATGACATGCACCACATCCCGGGCCGATGCACACAATGCGCACCGGCCCTCTCAAAAAGTTAAAGACCGGCTCAACGCGCCGACTGTTGCAGGCAATGGTCGACCAACGCTTCCAGCTCGGCCTGATACTGCTGCATCAAGGTCTCGATGGTGCCAGGGCGGAAGCGACGGGTGCTGTACATGCAACGCATCGACAGTTTGCCGTCGAACACCTGACCGACGATTTCCAGCCAGTTGCCGAGGTTGGCATCCAGGCTATAGACGTCGCCGATGTGCTCGTCCGCCGGCATCAGCATCGCCTGCTCGTCGAAGGTCTGGTCGAACTGCCCCAGGTAGTTGAAGGTCAGCCGCGCCTGTGGCAACGCCGCCAGACGCTGTTGCACCGACGCATCGGCCATGTAGCGCAGCGCGCCGTAGCCGACGCCTTTCTGCGGCACCGCCGCCAACTGCTCGCGTACCGCCAGGATCGATGCGCCGAAATCCTGCTCCGCCAACGGCGCCAGCCGCACCGGGAACATGGTGGTGAACCAGCCGAGGGTGCGGCTCAGGTCCAGCCCGTCGACCAGATCCTCACGACCGTGCCCTTCCAGTTGCACCAGCACCGACTCGGCCTCGCTCCAGCGACACAGCACCCGACCGAGCGCGGTCAGCAGCAGGTCGTTGATCTGCGTGCCGTATACCGCTGGCGCCTGTTTGAGCAGTTGCCCGGTGCGGGTGGCGTCGAGGCCCATGAACGTTTCTTCGCGAAAACGCACCAGGTTCTTGCCGCGCGGGTTGTCACACGGCAGATCCTTGCCCGGCTGATCCAGCTGTCCGAGCCAGTAATCCAGCTCTTGCTCGACCAGTGCCGGCACCTGCGCCGCCAGGCCATCGGCCCAGGCGCGATAGCTGCTGGTGCGCTGCGCCAGTTGCGGCTCGCGACCCTGACTGAACGCCTCGTAGGCCAGTTGCAAGTCTTGCAGGAACACCCGCCACGACACCGCATCGATCACCAGGTGATGCACCACCAGCAGCAGGCGCACCTCGCCGTCCGGCAGATTCACCAGCAGGCCGCGCATCAGTGGCCCGTCGAGCAGGTTGAGGCTGCGCTGGGCCTCGTTGACCAGTGCGTCGAGTTGCTCGATGTCGCTGATCTCACGCTGCCACAGCAACGGCTTGTGCTCGGCGCTGCGCAGGCTGTCCTGCAACGTTTGATAGTGCTGCAACCAGCGGCCCTGATCCTGATAGAAACGCAGCCGCAATGAATCATGCTGGGCCAGCATCAACCGCAGCGTCTGCTCCAGCGCCGGGGCATCCAGCGCCTGGCGCGAACGCAGCATCATTGCCTGGTTGAAATGATGCGGTTCGCTCATGCCCTCGGCGAAGAACCACTCCTGGATCGGCAACAATCCAAACGCCCCCGCCTGTGCTACGTGGCTGCTGTCGCCAGCCTGGCTCGAGCGGGTGACTGCTTGCTGGTCGAACAGGTTGCCAATGGTCTGGAAGCGCATGAGGTCGCGCAGCTTGATGTCCAGTTTCAGTTGCGGATGGTTCCGCGCCCGGGAAATCACCTGCAGGCTGAGAATCGAATCACCGCCCAACTCGAAGAAGTTGTCGCTGATGCCAACCTGCTCCACTTGCAGCACGTCGGCCCAGATATCGGCCAGCCAGGTTTCCTGCGCGTTGCGCGGCGCCTGATATTGATCGGCGCAAAACTCGGGCTGCGGCAGCGCCTTGCGATCCAGTTTGCCGTTCGGCGAAATCGGCAGGCGCGCCAGAGCCATGATCTGCAGCGGCACCATGTATTCGGGCAACTGTGCGCGCAACAGGGTCTTCAGACGATCCCCGACGTTGTCGTCGCTGCTGACCACATAGCCGATCAACTGCTTGCCGGAGACGCCGTCACGGGCGATGACCACAGCGTCGGTGACACCTTCCTGAGCGCGCAGGCAGGCTTCGATTTCACCCAGCTCGATGCGGAAACCGCGAATCTTCACTTGATGGTCGGCGCGGCCGACGTAATCGAGGATGCCGTCATGGCGCAGGCGCACCAGGTCACCGCTGCGGTACAGACGACTGCCCGGCGCGCCGAATGGATCCGGCACGAAGCGCTCGGCGGTGATCGCCGCACGGCCATGGTAACCACGGGCAACCCCGTAGCCTCCGATATACAACTGGCCGGACAAGTCTTGTGGCAGCGGATTGAGATCGTCGTCCAGAACCCACAGCGAGCGTTGACCGACCACTCGCCCGATCGGCGCATAGGCAGCCGCACAGGCCTCATCATTCGGCGCTTTCCAGAGCATCGGCGTGACCACGGTTTCGGTCGGGCCGTAACCGTTGGTGATGAACTGCGGCTGCAACACGCGGCGCACCTGCGCCAGGGTCTGCTCCGGCACCGCGTCCCCCCCCAGGCAATAAATGCGCACCTTCGGCACGGCCATGCCGCTGGCCTCGACGTACTCGGCCACCTGTTTGAGGTAGGCCGGCGGGAAGCAGGCGATATCGATCGAACGGTTGAGCAAGGCGTGACTGGTCTGCTCCGGTGTCCACAGTTCATGATCGCGCAGCACCAGCGTGCCGCCAAAGGCCAGGGTGGTCAGCCAGCGTTCATGGGCGCCGTCGAAAGCGAACGACATGAAGTGCAATTCGCGCGTGCTGGCGTCCATTTCGTACAACTCGCGGATTGCCTGGCAATGCATGCTCAGCGGTCCGTGGGTTACCGCCACACCTTTGGGCAAACCGGTGGAACCCGAGGTGTAGATCAGATAGGCGAGGCTGTCATCACAGGTCTGCACCCGCGGCGCCGTGTTCGGGTACTGACTGCCATCGAAAAGATCCAGATCAAGCAATGGCAAATTCGCCGGCAGCGGCAAACGCTGGCTGGCGGCGCCACGGCTGATCATCTGACGCATGCCGGAGTCTTCAATCATGAAGGCCAGGCGATCGGCTGGATAGTCGATGTCCAGCGGCACGTAGGCAGCGCCGCTTTTGAACACGGCGAGCAAGGCCACCAGCATGTCGAGCGAACGTTCCAGAGCGACACCGATCAGGACTTCCGGACCGGCACCCGCCGCGATCAAATGATGCGCCAGCTGGTTGGACCGGTGCTCGAGTTGCGCATAGCTCAACTGCTCGTCACCACATTCGGCGGCAATGGCCTCAGGCCGTTGCGCAGCAATCATCACCGGCAACAGCTCACGGTTGTGCACCGCCGCCGGTTCTGCGCCCCACTGCTGCAAGGCCTGCCATTGTGGCGCGGCCAGACGCTGCAGGTTGCCCAGTCGCTCCGTCGGCTGCTGCATCATGCTGTGCAGCAGCACTTCCATGGTCTGGCGGATCCGCTCGACCGCTTCGACACTGAACCGATCACGCAGGAACAGGTACTCGATGGAGAACTCTTCGCCAAGATGCACGGCCAGGTCCATCGGGAAGTTGGTCACGTCATGGCTGGCCGAGGTGCCGAAACGAAGGCCGCCCGGTGCCTGTTCCAGACGCTGGTCGATCGGGTAGTTCTCGAACACGATGATGCTGTCGAACAAGGCTTGCCCGCCCTGCCCCGACCAGCGCTGAATGTCCGCCAGTGGTGCGTGAGCATGTTCACGCAGATCGAGGTTATAGGCCTGCAGATTGCTCAGCCAGGCATTCAGCGGCTGCGCCGGATCGAGGGTCTGGATCACCGGCAAGGTGTTGATGAACAGCCCCAGCATGCTGCCGGCATTCGGCAATCCCTCCGGGCGCCCGGCCACGGTGGCACCAAACGCCACGCTGTGCTGACCGGTGTAGCGCTGCAACAGCAGCAACCATGCGCCTTGAATCAACGTGTTGGCGGTGATGCCCTGAGCCCGGCAATGCTGCTGCAACAAGGCGGTCTGCTGCGCATCCCAACGGGTGTACAACGCCTGGTGGCCGTGCTCGGCGGATTCGTGACGCGGGTGCATCGCCTGGCTCAACGCGGTGGGTTCGACCAGCGTCTGCAAGTGGCCGCGCCAGAATTGCTCGAGCTGCGCCGAATCCTGTTGCTGCAACCACGCGATAAAGTCGCGATACCGACCGCTTTCGCCTTCGACCTGGCCGGTGGCGTAGTGCTGCAGTACCTCGCCGAACAACTGCGAACTGCTCCAGCCGTCCATCAGGATGTGATGGCTGGTCCAGATCAACTGGTACTTGTCGGCATCCAGCCGAATCAGGCGCGTGCGTTGCAACGGCATGCGGTCCAGCGCAAAGCCCTGAACCCGCTGCTGACGGGCAAACTCGGCGAGTTGCGCCTCATCCATCGGCGTGTCCAGTGCTTGCAGGTCAACAATGCCCTGACGGTGGACGACCTGCACCGGTGAGGCCTGGCTGTCTTGCCAATGGAACGACGTGCGCAGAATTTCGTGGCGCTCCACCACGCATTCCCACGCGGCACGGAAGCGCTCGATATCGAGGCCTTCCACCGTCAGGTTGAGCTGGTTGACGTAGAGATCGTCGCCGTCATCGGACAAGGTATGGAACAACATGCCCTGCTGCATCGGCGACAACGGATAGATGTCTTCGATGTCCGCGACCGGCACCGGCAAACCGTCCAGACGCGTCTGGTCCAGCGCTGCCAGCGGGAAGTCCGACGGCGTCAGGCCGTGGTTGCCCGGGGTCACGCAGTGTTCGATCAGCGCGGTCAGTTCACGCCCGTATTCATCGGCCACTGCTTGCACGGTCGCGGTGTCGAACATCTGCTCGCTGAAGCTCCACGACAGGCTCAGTTCACCGCCATACACCTGACCATTGACCGACAGCCAGTTACCCAGTGGGGCGCGATCGCTGAGGTCACTGCCGGCACTTTCGCCGGCCGGCAGGAACAGCGCGGCTTCGTCGAACTGGCTATCGAACTGGCCGAGGTAATTGAAGGTGATTTTCGGCGTGGGCAGTTCTGCCAGAGCCTCACGCGCCGAGGCATCGCCCAGATAACGCAAGGCGCCAAAACCGATGCCCTTGTCGGGAATCGCACGCAGTTGCTCCTTGATCTGCTTGATCGAATCAGCGAAACCGCTGGCCGGGGTCAGGTGCACCGGGAACACGCTGGTGAACCAGCCAACGGTGCGGCTCAGATCGATGTCGTCGAACAGGTCTTCACGACCATGTCCTTCCAGTTGAATAAGGGCTGAGGCCTGTCCGTTCCAGCGACTGATGACCCGGGCCAGTGCGGTCAGCAGCAAGTCGTTGACCTGCGTGCGATAAGCCGCCGGGGCCTGTTGCAACAGTTGTCTGGTCAGTTCAGGGGCAAGGCGCGTCTGCACACTTTGCGCGTAGCGGTTTTCCAGGCTGCCGTCCGGGCGCTCGCACGGCAATGTGGCGGTCGCCCCCTGCAAATGCCCACGCCAGAAGGCCTGTTGGTCATCGAGGCTGACGGTGTGCGCCTGCAGGCGCTCGGCCCAGGCTTTGAAGGCGCTGGTCTTGGCCGGCAACGCGACCTCGCGTCCGGCCTGGATCTGGCTGAATGCGGTTTGCAGATCTTCCAGCAGGATCCGCCAGGAGACACCGTCGACCACCAGGTGATGCACCACCAGCAACAAGCGCTGAGTATGATCCGGCAGATCGAGCAACACGCCGCGCAGCAGCGGACCGTCGTGCAGATCGAGACTGCCCTGGGCCTGCTGACAGAGCACTTCGATTGCAGCCGAATCCGTCAGCGTGCGCTGCCAGAGCAGTGCTTGCACAGGCTCGATCGGGCGGTGAGTGGCTGTCCAGCCGTCAGTCGTTTCAATGAACGACAGGCGCAAGGCATCGTGATGGGCAACCAATGCCTGGAGCACCTGCGCAACGGTCTCGGCGTGCAGCGTCATCGCCGGTTTGAGCAGCAACGACTGGTTCCAGTGATGCCGCTCGGGGATCTCGCTGGCGAAGAACCATTGCTGGGACGGCAACAACGGCGTCGCACCGCTGACCGGCCCCTGGTCGATGCTCAGCACCGTGCCGCCCGACTGTGCTACCGCCGCCAGTGCCTGCACGGTCTGGTGCTGGAACAGATCCTTGGGCGTGAACTGGATACCGGCCTGCCGCGCACGGCCGACTACTTGAATCGAGATGATCGAATCGCCGCCCAGCTCGAAGAAATTGTCCGTGGCGCTGACCTGCTCAAGGCGCAGCGCATCGGCCCAGATCGTGGCGATACGTTGCTCCATTTCATTGCGCGGCGCCACGTAGCTGTTCTGCAGCAGACTGGCGTCCGGTGCAGGCAGCGCCTTGCGGTCCAGTTTGCCGTTCGGGGTCAGCGGCAGGTGCGCCAGCACCATCAAGTGCGCCGGCACCATGTGCGTTGGCAGACTCTCCTTGAGAGCGTTGCGCACGCTGTCGCGCCATTCAGCCAGATGTGCGTCTGCCACCGGTTGTGTCGGGACCAGATAGGCCACCAGTTGCTTGCCGCTTGGCCCGGCATGCGCCAGCACCACGGCTTCGCGCACGCTGCTCAGTTCCAGCAGACGCGCTTCGATTTCGCCCAGTTCGATGCGGAAACCACGGATTTTCACCTGGTTATCGACGCGGCCCTGATAGTCGAACACGCCATCGGCACGCTCACGCACCAGGTCACCGCTGCGGTACAGACGACTGCCCGGCGCCCCGAATGGATCGGGTACAAAGCGCTCAGCGGTCATCGCCGGACGATCCAGATAACCCCGGGCCAGCCCGGTGCCGCCCAGATACAGCTCGCCCATCACGCCCTGGGGCAACGCATTGAGGTCAGCGCTGAGCACACAGGTGCTGCGGTCGCCGATCCGCGTGCCGATCGGTGCATAGGCTGCGCCGCATGCGTCATGCCGCCCGGCCTTCCAGATCAATGGGGTGACCACGGTTTCGGTCGGCCCGTAACCGTTGATGATGTACTGCGGCGCCAGCGCCGCACGCGCCCGCTCGAAACTGTCGTTGGGCACGGCATCGCCGCCGAAACAGTAGATCCGCACAGCGGGCGGCTGGCCGACCTGTTCGGCGTGCCCGGCCAATTGCTGCAAGTACACCGGCGGGAACGCCGCCACCGTCACGCCGTGTTGTTGCATGGCGGTGTAGGTCTGCTCCGGGCTCCACAGACTGTCATCGCGCAGCAACAGCCGCGAGCCATGGGTCAGCGGGGTCAACCAGCGTTCATGAGCGCCGTCGAACGCGAACGACATGAAGTGCAGCTCGCAATCGTCCGGGGTCATTTCATAGCGCTGGCCGATGGCCTGGCAATGCATCGCCAGCGGTCCGTGCTCCACGCACACACCCTTGGGCTGGCCGGTGGAACCCGAGGTGTAAATCACGTAAGCCAGGTTTTGCGCGTGTACCTCGACCTGCGGCGCAACGTCTGGCCATTCGGCAGTCGACAACGTGTCCAGATCCAGGGCACGCACTCCGGCGCTCAGTGGCAACCGAGGACGCAGTTGCGAATCGCTGAGCAACAGCGCGATGCCCGAGTCTTCGATCAGATAGGCCAGGCGCTCGCGCGGATAACTGGCATCCAGCGGCACATAGGCGCCGCCGGCCTTGAGCACCGCGAGCAAGGCCACCAGCATCGATGGGCTGCGCGGCAGGGCTACGCCGACGCGCACTTCCGGCCCGACGCCTTCATTGATCAGCACATGTGCGAGGCGATTGGCGTGGCTTTCAAGCTCGGCGAAGGTCAACGCCTGATCGCCACAACGCACGGCTTCCTGTTGCGCCTGCTGCGCCGCAATCACCGCGATGCGCTGATGCACCAGCAACGGATCCGTGCACGGTTGCGCACGATTGTTTTCCTGCAATCGACGCTGCTCTTCACCGCTGAGCAGGGTCAACGCGCCGAGACGCGCATTCGCCGACTGTACGAACTGCTCCAGCAGCGAGGCCAGTTGCGCGTGCAAACGCACAATGGAGTCCGTGCTGAAACGGGCGGCGGCAAAGCTGTAATGCACCGAGAGGGTTTCGCCGAGGTTGACCCCGACCGTCAGCGGGAAATTGGTTTGTTCACGGGTGTCGACCGCGCCGAACTTCAGGCCCAGCGACGAGCCTTGCTCCAGCGCTTCGGAGATCGGGTAGTTCTCGAACACCAACAGGTTGTCGAACAGGCCGTCGCTGCCCTGCCCCGACCAGCGCTGGATATCGGCCAGTGGCGTGTGTTCGAAATCACGCAGGGCGATGTTGAGTTCCTGCACGGTTTGCAGCCACTGGCTGACCGTCAGTTGCGGTTCCGGACGGGCAATCACCGGCAAGGTGTTGATGAACAGGCCGACCTGCTGCTCGACCCCCGGCAGGTTGGCCGGACGTCCCGACACAGTGGCGCCGAAGGCCACGGTCGGTTGCCCGGTGTAACGTTGCAACAGCAACAGCCACGCCGCCTGCACCAGGGTGTTAAGGGTGACTTTTTGCTGACGGGCAAATTCACTCAAGCGCAACGTGCCAGTGGCGTCGATCCACTGCTGATAGTGTCCGGTACCGCCATCGGCGTTCGCCGAACGATCCGCCAACCCCTGGGCCAGACGGGTTGGCTCATCGAATTGAGCCAGACGCTCAAGCCAGAATTGCTCGCTGAGCTGACTGTCCTGACGCTGCAGCCAGGCGATGTAATCGCTGTAGCGGCCGATGGGCGCTGCAGGGACTTGCCCGGCATAGCGTTGCAACACTTCACCGAGCAACTGCGAGTTGCTCCAGCCGTCCAGCAAAATGTGGTGGCTGGTGTAGAGCAGTTCGTGACAGTCCTGCGCGGTGCGCACCACCACCAGGCGCAACAACGGCACCTCGTTTAGATCGAACGGACGGTTGCGCTCGGCCTCGGCCAGCGCATCCAGCGCTTCGCCCGGCTGGCCGCGCCAGTCGTGAACGGTGAACGGCAGCGTGGCCGAGCGTTCGACGATCTGCAGCGGCTGGGCATGCTCCCCTCCCCAGACAAACCGCGTGCGCAGAATGTCATGGGACTCCAGCGCCGCTTGCCAGGCCTGACGGAAACGCTCGACATCAAGCCCTTCCACCGACACCCGCATCTGGTTGATGTAATCCCCCGAACCTTGCTCGTACAGGGTGTGGAAGAGCATGCCCTGCTGCATCGGCGACAGCGGATAAACGTTGTCCACCGCTTGCGGATCCGTGATCAGCGTATCGAGCTGCGCCTGAGTCAGCTCAGCCAGCGGGAAGTCCGACGGCGTCACACCGCGGTTGTGCGCTTCACAGCAATGGGCGATCAGCGCATTGAGTTCTTGCGCATAGTCGTCAGCCAGACGCTGGATCGTCGCCTGATTGAACATTTCGTGGCTGAACGACCAGCTGAGGTTGAGCTCACCACCATAGACCTTGCCGTTGATGTCCAGCCAGTTCGCCAGCGGTGCCAGCGAACTCTGTTCGCGGCCGGTGCTTTCACTGGCGGGCACAAACAGCGCGGCCTCGTCGAACTGGCTGTCGAACTGGCCCAGGTAGTTGAAGGTAATGCGCGGGACCGGCTGCGCGGCGAGCGTCTGTCGCGCGTGTTCATCGCCCAGGTAACGCAGGGCACCAAAACCCAGGCCCTTGTTCGGTACGCCACGCAGTTGTTCCTTGACTGACTTGAGCGAGTCGGCCAGGCCCACGGCCGGGGTCAGACGCACCGGGAACAGGCTGGTGAACCAACCAACGGTGCGGCTCAGGTCGATGTCGTCGAACAGTTCTTCACGGCCATGACCTTCGAGTTGGATCAGGGTCGAGGCCTGACCGGTCCAGCGGCAGATCACCCGCGCCAGTGCTGTCAGCAGCACATCGTTGATCTGCGTGCGATAGGCGGCGGGCGCCTGCTGCAACAGTTGGCGGGTCTGATCCGCATTCAGGCGGGTTTCCACGCTCACCACGTGACGGTTTTGCAGGCTCGCCGCGGGGTTGTCGCAGGGAAGATCGGCGGGCGCCTCGCCCAACTGTCCGGCCCACCACGTCAGTTCGTCGTGCAGCTCGCCGGTGGCGAATGTTTGCAGACGTTGCGCCCAGTCCTTGAACGGGCTGGTCTTGGCCGCGAGCTTGATCCCCTGGCCGCTTTGCGCCTGCTCGCAGGCATTCTGCAAATCTTCCAGCAACACGCGCCAGGACACACCGTCGACCACCAGGTGGTGGATCGCCAGCAACAAGCGCTGGCTGCCGTCAGCCACATTCAACAGCACGGCGCGCAACAACGGGCCGTCTTGCAGATCGAGGCTGCCTTGCGCGGCGTCGCACACCGCTTCGATTTCGTCGGTGTGCTGCACGCCCGCCTGTTGCAGCAACGGCCGGTTATCCGGCGCGCGGTGCGTGGCCGTCCAGCCTTCAGCGCCTTCGCTGAAGCTCAGGCGCAAGGCATCGTGATGCGCAACCAGCGCCTGCAAGGCCTGTTCGAGGACACTGGCGTCAATGGCCTGGGAAGGTTTCAGCAGCAATGACTGGTTCCAGCGCTGCCGCTCGGGAATCGCCAGTTCGAAGAATCGTTGCTGGAACGGCAGCAACGGCGTGCTGCCGGTGACAGCGCCCTGCTCGATGCTGAACGCCGCTTCACCCCGCTGAGCGACCCGGGCCAGACCTTGCACAGTCTGGTACTGGAACAGATCCTTGGGGGTGATGCGCAGGCCGGCCTGACGTGCACGGCTGACCACCTGGATGGAGATGATCGAGTCGCCGCCAAGGGTAAAGAAGTTATCCGTGACGCCTACCTGCTCCAGCCCGAGCACGGCTTGCCAGATCTCGCACAACTGCCGTTCGTTGTCGTTGCCCGGCGCCAGATAGGTGTGCTGCTCAAGCGCTGCGTCAGGTTTGGGCAAAGCCTTGCGATCGAGCTTGCCGTTGGGCGTCAGCGGCAGTTGTTCAAGGAACAGCAAGTGCGCCGGCACCATGTATTCCGGCAGGTGCTCGCGCAGGCCGGCCTTGAGCACTTCACGCAGCCGCGCTTGTTCTTCGGCGTTACCCAGCGCAGCGCTCGGCACGATGTAGGCGACCAGTTGCTGACCGCTCGCGCCTTCCTGCGCCAGCACCGCCAGTTCGCGCACCGTGTCCTGTTGCAGCAGGCGCGCTTCGATCTCACCCAGCTCGATGCGGAAACCGCGCACCTTGACCTGATGGTCGATACGCCCGACGTATTGCAGGTTGCCGTCAGCCTGATAACGCGTCAGGTCACCGGTGCGGTAGAAACGCTCGCCCGGAGCGCCGAACGGGTTCGGCAGATACTTTTCCGCGGTCAACGCCGGCCGTGCCAGATAACCGCGGGTGATGCCGGCACCGGCCAGATACAGTTCGGCGGCGACGCCTTGCGGCACCGGTTGCAGCTCGCCATCAAGGACATAGCTGGCGGTGTGTTTCAGCGGCCGGCCGATGCTTGGCTGGCCACCGGCCGTGCGCCGTGTCCAGGTCGAATAGGTGGTGTCTTCCGACGGGCCGTACAGGTCGAAAACGTGTTCGACCGTCGGTTGCGCATACAAGGTGTCGACCAGCGACTGCTTGAGCGGCTCGCCGGCCAGATTGATGATGCGCACGCTCGGCGGGATCTCGCCGCTACGTTGCAGGGCGGCAATCGCCGACGGTACGGTGTTGATCAGGCGCACCTGATCGCGGGCCGGCAACTGCGGCAATTCCAGGGCATTACGGGCGATGATCAGCGAACCACCGTTGGCCAGGGTGACAAACAGCTCCCACACCGACAGGTCGAAACACACCGACGTCGAGGCCAGCACGCCCTGGATATCGTCGCGGCTGTACACCGATTGCGACCAGTCGATCAGCGCCAGTACGTTGCGATGGGCAATCGCCACGCCTTTCGGTTTGCCGGTCGAACCGGAGGTGTAAATCACATACGCAAGGTTGTCGGCGGACACGCGTGTTTGCGGTGCATGCGCCGGGTACGCGGCGAAATCATCGGCGGCGTTGTCCATCAGCAGCACGTCGGTGTCCGCCGCAATCGCCAGACTGGCGGCGACCTCCCGTTCGGTCAGCAGGCACAGCGCGCGGCTGTCTTCGAGCATGTAGGCGACGCGATCGGCCGGGTAATCCGGATCCAGCGGCACGTACACGCCCCCGGCCTTGAGCACGGCCAGCAGCGCGATCAGCAGATTCTCCGAGCGCTGCATCGCCACACCGACGCGCACCTCCGGGCCGACGCCTCGCTCGATCAAGGCATGCGCCAACGGGTTGGCCCGTGCTTCAAGCTGAGCATAGGTCAGATGCCGCTCGGCAAAGGTCACCGCCCGCGCATCCGGGGTCCGAATCGCCTGACGAGCGATCAACTGATGAATGCACAGATCGCTGGCAAACGGTGCGTCCACGGGGTTCCAGTCGTGCAGCAATACCTGCCGCTCACGGGCATCGAGCAATGGCAACTCGCCGACACGTTGTTGCGCATCGCTGACGATAGCCTTGAGCAACGTCTGCAAATGCCTGCCCATACGCTCGATGGACGCCGCTTCAAACAGGTCCGTGGCATAGATCAGCGAGGCCCACACGCCTTCCGGCGATTCATGGGTTTCCAGGGTCAGGTCGAACTGCGCCGTGAGGCTGTCCCAGTTCACACTTTCAACGGCAAGCCCCGGCAGTTGCATGGCCTGCCTGGCCTGCCGCGCGCCACTCTGGTGGTTGAACATCACCTGGAACAACGGGCTGCGGCTCAGGCTGCGCTCCGGCGCCAGGGCTTCGACCAATTGCTCGAACGGCAGATCCTGATGCGCCTGGGCGCCCAGCGCCGATTGCCTGGCCTGGGCCAGCAAGGCACTGAACGTCATGCTGCTGTCGAGGGTGGCACGCAAGACCTGGGTGTTGACGAAAAAGCCGATCAGCCCTTCGGTTTCCGCACGGTTGCGGTTGGCAATCGGCACGCCGATGCGAATGTCGTCCTGACCGCTGTAGCGATGCAGCAAGGTCTGGAACGCCGCCAGCAACAGCATGAACATCGTCACGCCTTCACGACGCGCAAGATCTTGCAGGCCTTTGCTCAACGCGGCGTCCAGCTGCATATCCAGACGTGCACCGCGATAGCTTTGCACCAGCGGGCGTGGGTGATCGGCCGGCAGTTCCAGCACGCCCGGATCCGAACCCAGATGCTCGACCCAATAGCTCAATTGCCGTTCGCGCTCACCGGCGTCCATCCAGCTGCGTTGCCACTGGGCGAAATCGGCGTACTGGATCGGCAACGGTGCCAGCGTGGCCGGTGCGCCCTGACTGAACCCGGCATAAAGCTCGATCAGTTCGCCGACCATCACTTGCATCGACCAGCCATCGGAAATGATGTGATGTTGCACCATCACCAGAACGTGATCGTCCGGTGCCAGCCGCAGCAGGCAGACGCGCAGCAAGGTGTCCTGTTCGAGATCGAACGGGCGGGCAATTTCGGCTTCGATGGCCGCGCGCAAACGCGGCTCATCGACTTCGCCCTCCAGCTCGCGAACCTCGATCTGCAAGGCAAACGGCGCCTTGATCAGCTGAATGGCCTTGTCCTGATCACCTCGGGCAAACCCGGTGCGCAGACTTTCGTGACGCTCGATCAGCGTATCGAAACTGCGCTGCAGTACCGCCATGTCCAGGGCACCGTGCAAGCGCAACGCCGTGGGAATGTGGTACGCCGCGCTGTCCGGCTCCATCTGCCAGAGAAACCACTGCCGCTCCTGGGCATAAGACAAAAGCAGCGGTTCACCTTCGGTGCGCCGAAAAATCGGCGCGATGCCATAAAGGTTAATGCCCTGTTTGCCCAGTAGAATCGCCAGCGCCTTGCGTTTCTCGGGAGAAAGCGCGCCTACCGATTCAATCAACTGCTGCATGCCGTGGTCCTCTCAGGAAATCAGTTTTTCAAGTTCATCTGCTGATAAACGATTGAGAGCCTCCAAGGATTTAGCCAAAACATCATGAACGGGCTGCAAATCGGGTTGCAGAGCTTGTACGGCGTCGCTGAAAGCCGCCAGATCGGCACTGGCGAACAGGCTGGCCAACGGCACGTCGAAGCCCAGCAACTCGCGCAGACGCAGGGCCACCTGGGTGGCCAGCAACGAATGACCGCCGAGTTCGAAGAAGTTGTCTGTCAGGCCGACCCGCTCCAGTTTCAGGACATCGGCCCAGACCCCGGCGATCTGCTGTTGCAGTTCACTTTCGGGCGCCACATAGCTGTTTTGCAGCAGGCTGGCGTCCGGTTGTGGCAGGGCCTTGCGGTCAAGCTTGCCGTTGGCGGTCAGCGGCAGGCTGTCGAGCAGCAACAGGTGCGCCGGCACCATGTAATCCGGCAGGTTGTGCTTGAGCGCCTGGCGCAGGAGCTCACGCCACTGGCCCTGTTGGTCGAGTTCGACCGACTGATCGGCCACCAGATACGCCACCAGCTGCACGCCGCCGGCGCCTGGCTGATCCAGCACCACGGCCTGACGGATTTGCGGCAGTGCCAACAGTTGCGCCTCGATTTCACCCAGCTCGATCCGGAAACCACGGATCTTCACCTGATGGTCGATGCGCCCGGCGTACTCGATCCGGCCATCGGCGCGATAGCGCGCCAGGTCACCGGTGCGATACAGCCGCGCACCGTCGCCCCCGAACGGGTTGGGCACGAAACGCAAGGCGCTGAGGTCGGCACGCTTGAGATAACCGCGTGCCAGCCCGGCGCCGCTGACGTGCAACTCGCCGATGCAGCCCTTGGCCACCGGTTTCAGGTCGGCGTCGAGCACGTACCAGCCCAGGTCCGGGATCGGCTCGCCCAGCGGGCTGCCGGCGTCCTGTTCGAGATCGGCCAGGGTCAACGGACGGTAAGTCACATGAACCGTGGTTTCGGTGATGCCGTACATGTTGATCAGCTGTGGCGCGGTATCGCCGAAGCGTTCGAACCATGGGCGCAGGCTGCGTACTTCCAGCGCTTCACCGCCAAACACCACGTAACGCAACGACAGTTGCGGATCCTGGGGCGCGTCGCAAGCGACCTGCATCAGTTGCTTGAATGCCGACGGCGTCTGGTTGAGCACGGTGATGCGCTCACGGCACAGCAGCGCATGGAACTCCTGCGGCGAGCGGCTGACGCTGTGCGGCACGATCACCAGGCGCCCGCCATGCAGCAGTGCGCCGAAGATTTCCCAGACCGAGAAGTCAAACGCGTAGGAGTGGAACAGCGTCCAGCGATCCTCGGCACCGAAGCTGAACCAAGGCTCTGTTGCCTCGAACAGGCGCAGCACGTTGTCGTGAGCCAGCAGCGTACCTTTCGGTTTGCCGGTGGAGCCCGAGGTGTAGATCACGTAAGCGAGGCTGGCGCTGTCGGCCCAGACCTGCGGGTCGGTTGCCAACTGATCCTGCCAGCGGCTGTCATCACCCAACAGCAGGGTTTCAACGCTCTCGGCAACCTCCAGGTGATCGAGCACACCCGGCTGCATCAGCAGCAGGGCAATGCCGCTGTCCTCGATCATGTACTGCAGACGTTCGGCCGGGTACTGCGGATCCAGCGGCAGGTAAGCCCCGCCAGCCTTGAGGATGGCGACCAGGCCGACGATCATTTCGATGGATCGCTCGGCAGCCAGACCCACCAGCACATCGGCACCGACACCCCGCGCGATCAGGGCATGAGCCAGACGGTTGGCACGGGCGTTGAGTTCGCCGTAGCTCAATTGCTCCTCGCCCAGACTCACGGCAATCGCCTGCGGTGCGCGACGCACCTGTGCTTCGATCAGCTGTGGCAGGGTGCGGGTTTGGGCAAAGGTGGCTGGCGCACGGTTCCAGTCGTGCAGCGTCGCCTGTTGTTGTGCGGCATCGAACAGGCTCAGATCGGCCAGCAGACGTTGCGCGGGCGAGTCGGCCATTTGCTGCAACAGGTGCTGCAAGTGGCCGGCGATCTGCTCGATCTGCGCAGCGCTGAAATGCTGCCGGGCATAGGCCAATTGCAACGACAGGCTGTCGCTCAGGTCCACCAGCACCGTCAACGGCAGGTTGGTCTGTTCCTGGCTGCGTGCCTGGTCGAAACGCAAGCCTTGCGGCGCACCGTTGTTCAACGCCTCCGACACCGGGTAGTTCTCGAACACCAGCAGGCTGTCGAACAAGCCTTCGCCGCGTTGCCCGGACCAGCGCTGAATGTCCGCCAGTGGCGTGTATTCGAATTCGCGCATGGCCAGGTTCAGCGCCTGCACCGTTTGCAGCCACTCACCGAGGGATTGCTCGACACGCGGGGTGGCGATCACCGGCAAGGTGTTGATGAACAAACCGATCTGTTGCTCGACACCTGGCAGCTCGGCCGGACGCCCGGCGACCGTAGCGCCGAACGCCACGGTCGGTTGCCCGGTGTAACGCTGCAACAGCAACAACCAGGCGGCCTGCACCACGGTATTGAGGGTGACCTTGTGCTGACGGGCGAACGCCCCCAGACGTTGAGTCTGCTCACGGTCCAGCCAACGGGTCTGCTGGTCGTAACCGCTCTGCCCGGCGGTCGCCAGCGTATCGAGGCAGCTGCGGGCCAGGTGGGTCGGCTCATCCAGGTCGGCCAGACGCTCAGTCCAGAATCGCTCGCTGGCCTGACCGTCCTGACGCTGCAGCCAGCCAATGTAATCGCCATAACGGCCCACCGGCGCGGCCGGGGTTTCACCGGCGTAGCGCTGCATCACTTCGCCGAGCAACTGCGAGTTGCTCCAGCCGTCCATGAGAATGTGATGGCTGGTGTAGATCATCTCAAAGCGGTCATCGTCAGTGCGGACCAGCACCAGACGCAGCAGGGGTGCCTGCAACAGGTCGAAGCCTTGTTGCAATTGCTCCCGCGCCAGCACGTCGAGCGCCTCCGCCAGGTCAGCGCGACCTCGCCAGTCATGCAGGCTGAACGGCAATTCGGCCTGACGCTGGACGATTTGCAGCGGCTGCTCCTGCTCGGAAATCCACACAAAACGCGTGCGCAGAATCCCATGGCGATCAACGGCGCCCTGCCAGGCCTGACGCAGACGCTCGGGATCGAGGCCTTCGACGCTGACGCGCATCTGGTTGATGTAATCCCCCGAACCCTGTTCGTACAGGCTGTGGAACAACATGCCCTGTTGCATCGGCGACAGCGGGTAGATGTCTTCGACCTCGGCACCGGCGCCCGGCAAGGCATCGAGCTGTCGCTGGTCGAGCGGCGCCAACGGGAAGTCCGACGGCGTGACGCCGGCGTTCTGTGCAGCGCAGCAATGCTCGATCAGCGCCGCCAGTTCGATCGCGTACTCATCGGCCAGTCGCTGAATGGTGGCTTCATCGAACATCTCGCGGCTGAACGTCCAGCCCAGACTCAACTCGCCCGCGTAAACCTGACCATTGAGTTCCAGCCAGTTGCCCAGTGGCGCCAACGGGCTCTGTTCGTCCCCGGCCTTTTCGCGGGCCGGGGCGAACAGCGCGCCGTCATCGAACTGGCGGTCGAATTGTCCGAGGTAGTTGAACGTGATGCGCGGTGTCGGCAGCGCCGCCAGCTCACGGCGGGTCGCTTCATCACCGAAGTAACGCAGCACGCCGAAGCCCAGGCCCTTGCCGGGAATCGCCCGCAACTGTTCCTTGATCTGCTTGATCGAACCGTCGACCGACGCAGTCGGGGTCAGGCGCACCGGGAACAGGCTGGTGAACCAGCCGACGCTGCGACTCAGGTCAAGGTCGTCGAACAGGTCTTCACGACCGTGTCCTTCCAGCTGAATCAAGGTCGAGGCCTGCCCCGTCCAGCGGCAGATGACTCGGGCCAGCGCGGTCATCAGCAAGTCATTGACCTGAGTGCGATACGCCGCCGGCGCCTGTTGCAGCAGTTGTCGGGTCAACGCTTGATCGAGGCGCGTCTGTACGGTGTGCGCATCGCGGTTTTGCAGACTGGCTTGCGGATTGATGCACGGCAGGTCGACCGGCGCATCGGCCAGTTGTGTACGCCACAGCTCGAGTTCACCCGCGAGTCGTGGCGCGTGCTGTTGCAAACGTTCTGCCCAGTGCTTGAAGGCGCTGGTCTTGGCCGGCAGAACCAGGGGCTTGCCGTCGATGCGCTGCTGATAAGCGCTTTGTAGATCTTCCAGCAGAATCCGCCAGGACACACCGTCCACCACCAGGTGGTGCACCGCCAGCAGCAAGCGTTGCGAACCATCGCCCACAGTCACCAGCAAGCCACGCAACAGCGGGCCTTGCGCCAGGTCGAAGCTGCGCTGCGCTGCCAGGCAGGCGTCCTGCAATTGTTGTTCATCGCTGACCGAAGCCTGCATCAACAGCTCGTGTCTGACGGTTGTTGCATGGTGATTCGCGGTCCAGCCGTCGGTGGTTTCAGTGAACGACAGGCGCAAGGCATCGTGATGCTCGACCAACGCTTGCAAGGCTTGCTCAAGTGCGTCGGCCTCGATGCTGATGGCCGGCTTGAGCATCACCGACTGGTTCCAGTGGTGACGCTCGGCAATGTCCGTCGCGAAGAACCACTGCTGGAACGGCAGCAACGGCGTGGCGCCGCTGACCGGGCCCTGGTCGATCTGCCCCGCGCCATCGCCCAGCGTCGCCACCCCCGCCAGCGCCTGGACGGTCTGATACTGAAACAAGTCTTTGGGGGTAAAGCGGATGCCGGCCTGACGGGCTCGGGCCACCACCTGAATCGAAATGATCGAATCGCCACCCAGTTCAAAGAAGTTATCGCCCAGCCCGACTCGCGGCAGCTTCAGTACATCGGCCCACACCGCAGCGATACGCTGCTCCAGCGCATTGCGCGGCGCGATGTATTCGGCCTTGCCCGCCCCCCATTCAGGTTTCGGCAGCGCCTTGCGATCCAGCTTGCCATTGGGACTCAACGGCATCTGCGCAAGATTCAGCCACTGATTGGGCACCATGTACTCCGGCAGTCCGGCGTGCAGATGCCGCATCAGGGCGTCGCGCCAGTCCGCGCGTTCTTCGTTCAACACCACGTAAGCGGTCAGCAGCTTGCCGTCGATCACCAGCACCGCCGCTTCACGGACGTTGCCATGCTCCAGCAGACGCGCTTCGATTTCACCGAGCTCGATACGCAAGCCGCGCAGCTTGACCTGATGGTCGATCCGGCCAGCGTATTCGATCACGCCGTCGGCGCGGTAACGCGCCAGGTCACCGGTGCGGTAGATCCGCTCGCCATCGCCATAGGGGCTGACGGCAAAACGTTCGGCGGTCAGCGCCGGACGCTGATGGTAGCCCCGCGCCAGACCGACGCCCGCCAGGTACAACTCGCCGAGCACACCGGTCGGCACCGGTTCGAGGTTATCGTCAAGGATGTAGCAGCCGAGGTTGGCAATCGGCTGTCCGATCGGCACGCTGTCGCGGCCCTCCTCTACACACGTCCAGTGCGTGACGTCGATGGCGGCTTCCGTCGGGCCGTAAAGGTTATAAAGCCCGGCCGTTGGCAGTTTGGCGAAGACTTGCTGTTGCGCGTCCGCCGGCAGCGCTTCGCCGCTGCACACGATGCGTTGCAGGCTGGTGCACGTGGCAACGTCGGCGTCCTGCAGGAAGGCCTGCAACATCGACGGCACAAAGTGCAGCGTGGTGATGTGTTCGCGCTTGATCAACGCCACCAGTTTGGCTGGATCGCGGTGATCGCCCGGCGCTGCGACGACCAGCCGTGCGCCGGTCATCAGTGGCCAGAAGAACTCCCACACCGAAACGTCAAAGCTGAACGGCGTCTTCTGCAGCACGCTGTCGCCCGCGCCGATCTCATAGGCCTGTTGCATCCAGCACAGACGGTTGGTCAGGGCGACATGACGGTTGCCGGCACCTTTCGGTTTGCCGGTGGAGCCTGAGGTGTAAATCACATAGGCGAGGTTTTCACCGGTGACCGCCACGTCCGGATTGTGGCTGGCGAAGCCCTCCAGCGATGCTTCAAGCAACAGGGTTTGCACCTGCTCGTTCAATGGCAAGGCATCGAGCAGATGCGCCTGGGTCAGCAACAGCTGCACGCCGCTGTCTTCGATCATGTAGGCCAGGCGATCCTGCGGGTATTCCGGGTCGAGCGGCACGTAGGCGCCTCCGGCCTTGAGCACGGCCAACAGACCGACGACCATTTCCATCGACCGTTCGGCAGCGATGCCGACCAGGCTTTCAGGTCCGACACCCAGCGCCATCAGCTTGTGTGCCAACCGGTTGGCGCGGGCATTGAGCTGCGCGTAGCTCAGGCATTCATCGGCGAACTTCAGCGCTGCGGCGTCCGGGGTGCGCAGGACCTGTGCCTCGATCAGCTGCTGCACGCTCAGGTGTAACGGGTACTCGGTGGCGGTAGCGTTCCAGTCTTCGAGAATCCGTTGGCGTTCTTGCGCGGCGAGCATCGGCAACGCAGCGATCGATTGCTGCGGCGCTGCGACAATCGCCCGCAACAATGCCTGCCAGTGTTCGAACAGGCGCGCGATGGTTGCCGCTTCAAACAAGTCGCTGGCGTAGGTCAGGCTGACCATCAGCCCGGCGGCGGTTTCCGTGGTGTCCAGGGTCAAGTCGAACTGTGCGGTGGCGCTGTCCCACGGCAGGCCTTCGATGCGCAGATCCGCCACATCGGTGACCGGCGCGGCGTCACGCTGATGGTTGAACAGCACCTGGAACAACGGGGTGTGGCTGAGGCTGCGCTCCGGCGCCAGTGCTTCCACCAATTGCTCGAACGGCAGATCCTGATGCGCCTGGGCGCCCATTGCAGCCTGACGGGTCTGCGCCAGCAGATCACGGAAACTCAGGTCGCCGGCAAACTGTGCGCGCATCACCTGGGTGTTGACGAAGAAGCCGATCAGGCCCTCGGTCTCGGCGCGATTGCGGTTGGCAATCGGCACGCCGACACGGATATCGTCCTGACCGCTGTAGCGGTGCAGCAGGGTCTGGAACGAGGCCAGCAAGAGCATGAACATCGTCACCCCCTCACGTCGGGCAAGCGCCTGCAACTGCGCGCTCAATGCAGATTCCAATGGCGCCTCCAGCCGCGCGCCACGGTAGCTCTGCACCGCCGGACGCGAATGGTCGAGCGGCAACTCCAGCACCGGTTGTTCGCCGCCAAGCTGGGCCACCCAATAATCGAGCTGACGCTGACGCTCGCCCGCCTCCATCCACTGCCGTTGCCACTGCGCGAAATCGGCGTATTGCAGCGGCAGCGCGGCCAGTTCGAGCGGTTTTCCGGCGCGTTCTGCGGCATACATCGCCATCAGTTCGCGCACCATCACTTGCATCGACCAGCCGTCAGACACGATGTGGTGCTGAGTGATCACCAGCACATGATCATCCGCCGCCAAGCGCAGCAGGCTGACGCGCAGCAGCGGCCCGTTCAGCAGATCGAACGGCTGACGAATCTGCGCCTGCACCCAGCTCGAAAGATTGTCCTCGGCGTCGAGGCTGTGCTGTTCAATCGTCAATTGGCCGTGCGCATGAACCACCTGCACAGTGCGCTCGTCGTCCTGGCGGAACGTGGTGCGCAACGGTTCGTGACGCGCCACCAGTTGATTGAAGCTGTTCTGCAACCCGACGATGTCCAGAGCACCGCGCAAGCGCAGCGCACTGGGCACGTGGTAAGCAGCACTGTCCGGCTCCAGCTGCCAGAGGAACCACTGCCGTTCCTGGGCATAAGACAACGCCAGTGCAGCACCGCGCTGCAGCGCCATCATCGGCACGCTTTCGCTGTGTTGCAGGGTGGCGCAGGCGGCGGCAAAGGCTTGCAGCGTCGGCTGCTCGAACAGGGTGCGCATCGGCACATCGAGTTTGAGCGTCTGGCGGACCCGGGAAATCACTTGAGTGGCCAGCAGCGAGTGACCGCCTCGCTCGAAGAAGTGATCGTTGAGCCCCACCGCGCCGGACTCCAGCACGGCTTCCCAGATCTGCGCCAATTGCACTTGCAGCAAGGTTTGCGGCGCTACATGGACGCTCTGGCCCTGGCTCAGTTCGACTTTCGGCAGCGCGGTGCGATCAAGCTTGCCGTTATTGTTCAAGGGCAACGCGTCCAGCGACCGCAGGTGCGCGGGCACCATGTAATCAGGCAGCACCTGTTGCAGCGAAGCCTTGAGCGAGTCCAGCCACTGCGCCTGCGCGGTCGCAGGTTCGGTTCCTGTGTCGGGCACCACATAAGCCACCAGTTGCGCGCCACCCGGGAAATCCTGAGCGATCACCGCAGCGGCGCGCACGCCCTCCTGTGCTTGCAGGCAGGCTTCGATTTCACCCATTTCAATGCGCAAGCCACGGATCTTCACCTGGTGGTCGATACGCCCGGCGTACTCCAGATCAGCGTTTTCGTTGTAACGCGCCAGATCGCCACTGCGATACAGCCGCGCCCCCCGCTCGGTGGCAAACGGGTCTGGCAGGAAACGTTCGGCGGTGAGGGCCGGACGATCGAAATACTGCTGCGCCAGACAGGCACTCGCGCCAATGCACAACTCGCCGACGCCACCGGCAGGCAGCAATTGCCCGGCGCTGTCGAGCACGTACAACGCGCGGCCAGCAATGGCCCGGCCAATCGGAATGCCGAAGCTGTCGCTGGCATCACTCAAGCGGCAGTCGTGAACGCTCGACACCACCGTCGCCTCGGTCGGCCCGTAGGTGTTGAGCAAGCGCACGTGGCTCAGTCCTGCTTCGTGCCACAGACGCAGCCCTTCGACCGACATGGCTTCGCCGCCGACATGCACCTGACGCAACGCGCCCAGACCGGTGATATTGCCGCCCGCGCATTCACGCGCCAGCAAGAACCAGTAGGCCGCCGGCAAGTCCGCCAGAGTCACGCCATGGTCGACGATCTCGTCCGCCAGTTGCACGACGTCCCAGAGTTCGTCGCCGCGCATGATCAGCGCCGCGCCGACACACAGCGGCGGGTAACACTGCTCGACAAAACCGTCGAAGCTGAAGGTCGCAAACTGCAGCACGCGATCATCGGCCGTGAGCGCCGAATACTCGGCACCGGTCTGGCAGAACTCGCGCAGCGCCGCGTGAGCAATCGCCACGCCTTTTGGCTGACCGGTGGAGCCCGAGGTGTAGATCACGTAGGCCAGGTCATCGGCCGTGGCGTGATTCAGTGGATCGCTGTCCGGATAAGCACCCAGCGTCTGGATGATGTCGCCCAGGTGCAAATACTCCAGGCCAGCCGCAAGCGGCACGTCTTGCAGGAGAGCGGATTCATCGAGCAGCAGATCGACACGGCTGTCTTCGATCATGTAGGCCAGACGCTGGGCCGGGTAGTTGGCATCAAGCGGCACGTACGCGGCGCCCGTCTTCAGCACTGCCAGCAGGCTGACGATCATTTGCGGGCCGCGACGCAGCGCCAGGCCGACACGCTTGCCCGGCGCCGCACCACTGGCCAGCAAACGGTGGGCGAGGCGATTCGCCTGGCGGTTCAGTTCGTCATAGCTCAGGCGCTGTTCACCGCACTGCACGGCCAGCGCCTGCGGTGTGGCTTTGGCCTGCGCGGCAATGCGTTCGTGCACCAGACCTGCATGCTGCAACTGCAACGCTGGCGGCTGACAGTGGGCGAGCATGGCGCGCGTGGTGGCGTCATCGAGCAGCGTCAGGTTGCCCAGGCAGCCTGTGGCATTGCTGATCAGTTGCTCAAGCAAGTGGCGCAGGTTGGCGCAGAGCCTGTGCACCTGGGCGGCGCTGAATCGTGCGGCGTCGTAGCTCATCTCCAGACTCAGCGTGGCACCGAGTTCGATACCCAGCGTCAGCGGATAGTGGGTGCGTTCGTGGTTGTGCAGGTTGCCGAAGGTCAACCCGGCCGGAGCACCTTGTTTCAGCGCCTCGGCGACCGGGAAGTTTTCGAACACCAGCAGGCTGTCGAACAGCGCCGAGCCCTGATGTCCTGCCCAACCCTGAATGTCGTACAGCGGCACATGCTCGAACTCACGCAGGGCCAGGTTCTGCGCCTGCAAATCAGCCAGCCACTGCCCGACGCGATGATCCGGGCGCGGGTTGCACACCAGCGGCAGGGTGTTGATGAACAGCCCCAGTTGCTGCTCGATGCCCGGCAGCGGCGCCGAGCGACCAGCTACCGTGGCGCCGAACGCTACGCAGTCCTGTCCGGTGTAGCGTTGCAGCAGCAGGCTCCAGGCCGCTTGCAACAACGTGTTGAGGGTGACTTTCTGCTGACGGGCGAACTCGCCCAGACGCCGTGTTGCGGCTTCGTCGAGCACCTCGCGATGTTCGTCTGTGCCATGGCCGCCCACGGGTGGACGCAGGGTGTCGGCAAGCAGCGTCGGCGCCTGCAACGGGGCCAGCGCAGCATTCCAGAACGCCTTGCCGGCGCCTGCCGATTGCTGCTGCAACCAACCCATGTAATCGCGGTAATGCCCGACCGGCGCCGGCAGTGGGCGCCCGGCGGCGTAGTGGGAAATCACCTCGCCGAGCAACTGCGCATTACTCCAGCCGTCCATCAGGATGTGATGGCTGGTGTAGATCAAGTGCCAATGATCGGCGCCGGTGCGCACCAGTTTCAGGCGCAGCAACGGCGCGCAGTCGAGTTCGAAACCCTGCGCCCGCTCGGTCTCGGCCAGCGCATCGATGTCAGTGTTGTCCAGTATCTGCAGCGGCAGTTGCACCTCGCGGCTGATCACCTGATGGGCGCTGTCCAGGCCTTGCCAGTGGAAGCTGCTGCGCAGCACATCATGACGCGCCAGCGCCGCTTGCCAGGCACTGGCAAAACGCTGCGGATCAAGGCCCTGGATGTCCAGACGCATCTGGCTGATATAGGCCTCGGCCTGCGGTTCGTACAAGGTGTGGAACAACATGCCCTGCTGCATCGGCGACAGCGGATAGACATCTTCGATGACAGCGGCGGCGACCGGCAACGCATCCAGTTGCGCCTGGCTGAGGCGTGCCAACGGGAAGTCCGATGGCGTCGCTTGCGCGGTGTCGAGGGTGCAGCAGTGCTCGATCAGTGCCGTCAGTTCGGCGGCGTAGCGATCAGCCAGCCTTTGCACGGTGGCACTGTCGAACATCTGCGAACTGAAGCCCCAACTCAGACTCAATTCGCCGCCATAGACCTGGCCTTCGATCGTCAACCAGTTATCCAGCGGCGCCTGTGAATCCTGGGCGACACCGCCGGACTCGGTGGATGGCACCAGCAACGCCTGCTCATCGAACTGCCGGTCGAATTGCCCCAGATAGTTGAAGGTGATGCGCGGCGGCGGCAGCAACGCCAGCTCTTCACGCACCGACGGCGCTGCCAGATAACGCAGCACGCCGTAACCCAGACCTTTGTCCGGCACCGCACGCAGTTGTTCTTTGATCGCCTTGATCGAACCGTCGAGATCCTCGCTCGCCACCAGATTGACGGCGAACAGGCTGGTGAACCAGCCGATGCTGCGCGTCAGGTCGATGTCGTCGAACAGGTCTTCACGGCCATGGCCTTCGAGTTGAATCAAGGTGCCCGGCTGACCGCTCCAGCCACTGATGGTGCGCGCCAGTGCCGTCAGCAGCAGATCGTTGACCTGCGTGCGATACGCCGCCGGCGCCTGTTGCAGCAATTGGCGCGTGCGCTCGGCGTCCAGACGCCATTCGATCTTTTCCCCGAAGCGGTTTTGCAGGCTGCCTTCAGGGCGCTCGCACGGCAGATCCCGTGCGTCGTGGTGCTGGGCTTTCCAGTAAGCCAGTTGATCGTCGAAGCGCGAAGCCTCGGTGCTCAGGCGCGCCGTCCAGCTCTGGAACGCGCTGGTTTTGGCCGGCAATTGCACGCCACCGCCCGCCGCCAGCTGTTCGTAGGCTTGCTGCAGATCTTCCAGCAACACGCGCCACGACACGCCGTCCACCACCAGGTGATGGAGGATCAGCGACAGGCGCTGACTGCCATCGGCCATGGACACCAACACGGCACGCAACAACGGCCCGTTGGCCAGATCAAGACTGCGCTGGGCATCGTCGCAATGGGCGGTCAGTTGCTCGGTCGTCTCGGCCGTGCGCAGCCACAGATCAGCGCGTTCGACCTGTGCGGCGTACGCTTGCTGCCAGCCTTCGGCGCCCTCGACAAAACGCAGGCGCAAGGCATCGTGATGATTGATCACATGGGTCAATGCGGCATCGAGCCACTGCGCATTCAGCGCCTCGCGCGGGGTCAGCAACAGGGACTGGTTCCAATGTTCACGCCGAGGCATCACCCGGCTGAAGAACTGCTGCTGGATCGGCCCCAACAAGGCCTCGCCCGTGGCCGGCGCCTGATCCACTGAACTGTGGCTGTCGAGGATCGCGACCAGCGCCAGACTGCGCACAGTCTGATACTGGAACAGATCGCGCGGGCTGATACGGATCCCGGCCTGCCGCGCGCGGCTGACCACTTGAATCGAAATGATCGAATCGCCGCCCAGCTCGAAAAAGTTGTCCTCCAGACCCACGCGTTGCAAAACGAGGACGTCTTCCCAGATCGCCGCCAGGGCTTTTTGCATGGCATCCTGCGGCGCGACAAAAGCTTGCTGCGGCGCGGCATCCGGCTGCGGCAAGGCTTTGCGATCGAGCTTGCCGTTGGCGGTGACCGGCAATTTGGCCAGCGTCATCAGGTAGGTCGGCACCATGAATTCCGGCAGGCTGCCGAGCAGCCACGCCTTGACGTCCTGTTGCCATTGTTCGTCTGCCTGAGCAGTTTCCAGCACCAGATAGCCGACCAGATGTTTGCCGCCCTGCACCAGCACCACGGCTTCACGCACCAGCGGATGCTGCATCAGGCGGGTTTCGATTTCACCCAGCTCGATACGCAAGCCACGCAGCTTGACCTGATGATCGAGACGCCCGAGGTATTCGATGACGCCGTCGGCACGTTGGCGTACCCGGTCACCGGTGCGGTACAGACGCGCGCCTTCGTGGAACGGGCACGGGACAAAACGCTCGGCGGTCAGCCCCGGGCGCTGGTGATAACTGCGCGCCAACCCTGCTCCGCCCAGGTACAGCTCACCCGCCACGCCGCTCGGCACCGGCAGCAGTTCGGCGTCGAGCACATGGGTGCGCAGGTTGGCGATCGGCCGTCCGATCGGCACGCTGTCGGCACCTTCGTCGACACAGGTCCAGTGGGTGACGTCGATGGCCGCTTCGGTCGGGCCATACAGGTTATAGAGCCCGGCGTTCGGCAGCTTGGCAAACACCTGCAGTTGCGCGTCCAGCGGCAGTGCCTCGCCGCTGCAGACAATGCGCTTGAGGCCGACACAGGCCTCGACGCCCGGCTCATGAATGAACGCCTGCAACATCGAGGGCACAAAGTGCAGCGTGCTGATGCCGTAGTGGTTGATGGTCTCGATCAACAGCGATGGATCGCGGTGCGCGCCCGGCGCTGCCACGACCAGTCGGGCGCCGGTCAGCAGCGGCCAGAAAAACTCCCAGACCGACACGTCAAAACTGAACGGTGTCTTCTGCAGCACCGAATCGCTGGCATCGAGCCGGTAAGCCTCCTGCATCCAGCACAAACGGTTGACCAGCGCCGCATGACTGTTGCCGGCGCCTTTCGGTTTACCGGTGGAGCCGGAGGTGTAAATCACGTACGCAAGGTTCTGCGGATCGATGACCGCCTCGACACGGCCTTCGCTGTAGCGATCCAGCCATTCGGCTTCCTGATCAAGCGTAATGACGTTCACCCCGGCCGTTGGCAGCGACGCCAGCAACGCGCTCTGGGTCAGCAGCAAGGTAATGCCGCTGTCCTCGATCATGTAGGCCAGGCGCTCTTGCGGGTACTCCGGATCCAGTGGCACATAGGCGCCGCCGGCCTTGAGAATCGCCAAAAGGCCAATGACCATTTCCAGCGAACGCTCGACACAAATCCCCACCAGGCTGTCGGCCCGCACGCCTTGCTCACGCAGCAGATGGGCCAGTTGGTTGGCCCGCGCGTCGAGTTGCGCGTAGCTCAGGGTTTGTTCGCCGAACACCAGCGCCGGTGCATCCGGGGTGCGGGTCACCTGGGCTTCGATCAATTGATGAATGGGTTGCTCGGTGGGATAAACCGCTGTTGCATCGTTCCACGCATGCACCAGCGTGTGCTGCTCATCCGCGTCCAGCAACGGCAGCTCGCCAATGCGTTGCGCAGGATCAGCGACCATGGCCTTGAGCAGACGCAACCAGTGGCGCGCCATGCGTTCGATGGTCGGCGCGTCGAACAGGTCGCTGGCGTAAGTCAGTGCGGCGTGCAGCTTGCCGCCCTTCTCGTAGGTGTCGAGTGTCAAGTCAAACTGAGTGGTGCGGCTTTGCCAGTCGAGGCTTTCGAGCGCCAGGCCCGAGGCTGTGCCCAGGGCGGCGATATCGGCCACCTGCGGCTGGTGGTTGTACATCACCTGGAACAGCGGCGTGTGACTGAGGCTGCGCTCCAGTTTCAGTGCTTCGACCAGTTGCTCGAACGGCAGATCCTGATGCGCCTGGGCGCCGAGCGCCGTCTCTTTGACCGCCTGCAGCAACGCATCGACGCGCGTCTGGCCATCGACTTTTGTGCGCAGCACCTGGGTGTTGACGAAGAAACCGATCAGACCTTCGATCTCGGCGCGATTGCGGTTGGCAATCGGCACGCCGACACGGATATCGGTCTGCCCGGTGTAACGGTGCAGCAGCGCATTGAACGCGCCAAGCAACAACATGAACAACGTGACCTGATGCTGTTGCGCGGTGGCGCGCAACTGGTCGGCCAACTGGCCGTCGACGGCAAACTCATAGCGTGTGCCGCGATAGCTCGGCATGGCCGGACGCGAATGGTCCAGCGGCAGTTCCAGCACGGGATGCTCGTCACCCAACTGCGCCTGCCAGTACTCCAGTTGCCGTGCCTGCTCGCCGGCCTCCAGCCAGCGACGCTGCCACAGGGCGTAATCGCTGTACTGAACCGGCAGGGCCGCCAGCGCCGGCGACTGGCCGGCGTCAAAGGCGTCATAGCACCGGATGAATTCGTCGATCAGCACGTTCATCGACCAGCCATCGGAAACGATGTGGTGCAGGGTCAGCAGCAAGACGTGCTCCTGCTCGGCGAGCTTGAGCAAGGTGACTCGCAGCAACGGCCCGACCGCCAGATCGAACGGCAACACCGATTGCTGCTCGGCGGCACGAACAACCGCTTCCTCGCGTTCGGTGGCCGGCAGCGCAGTGAAATCTTCATGATGGATGTTCAAGGTCGCCGGGGCCGGCACTTGCAGCAGGCTGTCATCCGCCTGGCGCTGGAACACCGTGCGCAAGGTTTCATGTCGCGCCACCAGCGCAGCAAAGGCCTGCTCCAGCGCTGACAGATTCAGCCGCCCGGTCAGGCGTACCGCGCCCGGCAAGTTGTAGGCGCCGCTGTGCGGATCCAGTTGCCAGAGAAACCACATTCGTTGCTGCGCGTAAGACAACGCCTGGCGATCGTCGGCCTCGATCCCGGCGGGAATCGGGAAACGGGCGAAATCCACGCCCTCCTTTTGCAGGGCCGCGAGGAACATCTGGCGCTTTTCCAGGGGCAACCCGATAAACCGGCGAGCAAGTTTCAAGGAGTCTTCAGCATTCATTTCTTAGCATCCGGATCAGTAGGCAGGAAGCACAAAGGCACGTCGTCCCTATAAAACGAATGCACATCGGAAAAATTAGCGAATGAGAAGAACTATCAGGAGGGAGCAGGCGGGAATTTTCAGACGGACAGGAAACCCTGTGGGCGCGATCAGCTCGCTCACACAGGGTTTCCCGTTGTTCAGGCAATGGCGGGTATTGAGTGCCGGCGATGGTGTACGTCGAGCTGATCCTTGATGACCTTCAGCACCTTGGCCTCGTGTTCATGGATGAAGAAATGACCGCCAGCAAGCATGTCCACGGAGAAACTGCCGAGGGTTTCCTTGCTCCAGCCGATCAATTGCTCGGTGGTCGCGCGGTCGGTCGTACCACCCAGCACATGCACCGGGCATTTGAGCAGCGGACGCTGGATCGGCTGAAAACGTCCGCACAACAGAAAGTCGGCACGCAGCACCGGCAGGGTCAGGCTCATCAATTCGGCATTGGCGAGAATTTCCTCGCTGGTGCCATTCAAGGTGCGTAACTGCTCGATCAGTTCGGCATCGCTCTTCGGTTCGGCAAAGCCGCGGTCATATTCACTGCGCAGCGTCGGCGCCGCCGTGCCGGAGGCGAACAGCGCAACCGGCTCCGGCAACCCCAGAGCGCGCAAGGCATGGGCCAGTTCGCAGGCCAGCAGCGCGCCGAGGCTGTGGCCGAAAATGGCATAAGGCGCACGCAGGGTCGTTTGCAGTTCGCTGGCCAACTGACGGGCCAGCGCCCGCATGTCGGTTTGCAGCGCTTCGCCAAAACGTGCGCCGCGACCCGGTAGCTCTACCGGCTGCAGCGTCAGCCACTGCGGCAATTTGCGGCGCCAGCGGCTGTAGACCATGGCACTGGCGCCCGAATAAGGAAGGCACAGCAATGTCAGCTGAGTCACCCGGCTTACCTCGAAAAGTTGTCTGTATAAAAGAACGAAGGCGGCCCTGCAGAAATTAGCCCGCGCGCGTCTATCCAGTCATTTCAAGTGGCGGAAACTCTGCACCGCCGAGCCCAGCACCACCGCCCCGGCGGCAATCGCCAGCCAGAAGCCGCTGCGCGCACCGAACGCATCCACCAGTGCGCCGGAACCGGCGGCGCCGATGGCCACGCCGATGCTCAAACCGGTCACCAGCCAGGTCAGGCCTTCGGTGAGTTTGGCCGGCGGCACGATGCGCTCGATCAACGCCATCGCCACGATCAGGGTCGGCGAGAAGAACAGCCCGGCGATGAACACCGCGACAGAAAACCCGAAAATGTTGTTCGCCAGCAACAACGGCAAAGTGGTCACCGCCGTCGCGATCCCGCCATACAGAAACAACCTGGACAACGGCAGTTTCGAGCGCATCGCGCCGAAGGCGATACCGGCCAGACAGGAACCGATGGCGTACACCGAGAGCACGATGCTGGCCGCCGCCGGCTGGCCCTGCTGCTGGGCGAACGCGACGCTGACCACATCCACCACGCCGACAATCACGCCCATGGCCAGCATCAACGCCAGCAGCCATTGCACGTCGGTTGAACGAATAATCGAACCTTGATGCTGGGATTCGTGCGGATGCACCGGCGGCTCGGTGCTGCGCTGGGCCACAAACGCCGTCACGCCAATCGCCAGCATCAACAACGCCGCCAGCGGCCCGGCCTCAGGGAACACGCCGACGCACAAGCCCACCGACAACGGCGGGCCGACGATGAAGCAGACTTCGTCGAGCACCGACTCCAGCGCATACGCGGTCTGCAATTGCGGCTGGCCGCGATAGATTTCGGTCCAGCGCGCCCGCGCCATCGCCGACATGCTCGGCATGCAACCGGCCAATGCTGCGCAGACAAACAGCGTCCAGGTCGGCGCCTGCAAACGGGTACACAATAGCAACATCAACAGCGCGCCCCCGCCGATCAGCGCCGCCACCGGCAGCACCCGCCCCTGGCCGAAACGGTCCACCAACCGTGACACCTGCGGCGCGCAAAACGCCGTGGCCAGCGCAAACGTCGCCGCCACCCCACCCGCCAGTGCGTAGCCGCCGGTCAATTGCGAGAGCATAGTGATGACGCCGATGCCGGTCATGGAAATCGGCATGCGCGCGATCATCGCGGCAATCACAAAAGCCCGGGCGCCGGGGGCGTTGAACAGTTCGCGGTAAGGGTTTGCCATCGGATGCAGCCTCATCAGGGGCGGCCAAGTTGCCACAAAGCCTGACGGGCGGGGAAGCGAGGAATTGTTGGTGGAGTGTGAAGTCCCTGTGGCGTGCAGGGCCAATCGCTGCAGCATAAAGCTGTCGATGATTTCATGTACGCGGATGAACTCTCGCCACTGGCCATCAGTCAGCTAAGTAAGCCCTCAACCCAAGGCGCGACCCTGCATGCAGATTTCCCTCGCCCGCCAAGTGGCTCTTGTCACCGGCGCCAGTTCCGGCATCGGCCACGGCGCCGCCAAAGCCCTGGCTGCCGCCGGTGCCGCCGTGGTCATCAACTACAACCGTCAGGCCGAACCCGCCGAAGCACTGGCCCGGCAGATCGTCGCCGACGGTGGACAGGCCATCGCCATCGGTGCCGACGTTTCGAAGGAGGAAGACGTGGAGCGGCTGTTCCAGCAGACCCTCGACGCCTTCGGCACACTGGACATTCTGGTGGCCAATTCCGGCCTGCAAAAAGACGCGGCGGCTGTGGATATGTCGCTGGCCGACTGGAACGCGGTGATCGGCGTCAATCTCACCGGCCAGTTCCTCTGCGCCCGTGCCGCGCTGCGGATCTTCAACCGCCAGGGCGTGCGCGAAGGCGTCTCCCGGGCTGCCGGCAAGATCATCCACATAAGTTCGGTGCACCAGCGCATCCCTTGGGCCGGGCACGTCAATTACGCGGCATCCAAGGGCGGCGTCGATCAGTTGATGCAGACCCTGGCCCAGGAAGTCAGCCACCAGCGCATCCGCATCAACGGCATCGCGCCGGGGGCGATTCGCACGGCCATCAATAAAGACGCCACCGAAGGCGACGCCGCGCAGGAGCTGCTCAAACTCATCCCCTACGGTCGCATCGGCGATGTCGAGGACGTGGCCAACGCGGTGGTGTTTCTCGCCTCCGATGCCTCCGACTACATCGTCGGCACCACCCTGTTCATCGACGGCGGCATGAGCCTCTATCCGGAGTTCCGTGGCAATGGCTGAGCATCAATCCGAACGACAAAGCCCCATCGACGCCCACGGCATCATTGGCGACCTGCGCAGCGCCGCGCTGGTCAATGACAAGGGCAGCGTGGATTTCTTCTGCTGGCCGGCGTTCGACAGCCCGTCGATCTTCTGCTCGCTGCTGGACACCCCCGACGCGGGGATTTTCCAGCTCGCCCCGGACCTGCCCGATGCCCGGCGCGAGCAGATCTACCTGCCGGACACCAACGTCCTGCAAACCCGCTGGCTCAGCGACCACGCCGTGGTGGAAATCACCGATCTGCTGCCCATCGGCGACAACGACGATGCCTTGCCGCTGTTGATGCGCCGGGTGCGGGTGGTCAGCGGGCAGGCGACGTTTCACCTGCGCTGCGCAGTGCGGCATGACTACGCCCGCGCTGAGACCCGCACCGTCATCGATAAACAGGATGTGCTGTTCAGCGCCAGCGGGCAGCCGACACTGCGGCTGGCCTCGGATCAAGCCCTGAACGTCGATAACAATGCGGCGGCTGCGCAATTCACCCTCAAGCAGGATCAGACGGCGGCGTTCATGCTCGGCGCCAGCGACGATCCGCGCTTTGCCGAAGGCGCCGCGCAGCTGTGCATCGAACGCACGCTGAAGTTCTGGCGCGACTGGATCGGCCAGTCCAACTATCGCGGTCGCTGGCGGGAAATGGTCAATCGCTCGGCCCTGGCCCTGAAGCTGCTGACCTCACGCCAGCACGGCGCAATCCTCGCTGCCGCCACTTTCGGCCTGCCGGAAACACCCGGCGGCGAACGCAACTGGGACTATCGCTACACCTGGATCCGTGACGCCTCGTTCACCGTCTACGCCTTCATGCGCCTGGGGTTTGTCGACGAAGCCAACGCCTACATGCGCTGGCTGCGCGGGCGGGTCAGCGACTGCTGCGGCCAGTCATCGATGAAGCTGAACATCCTCTACGCCATCGACGGCCGCCAGGAACTGCCGGAAACCGAACTCACGCATTTGGCCGGGCATGGCGGTGCCAAACCGGTGCGCATCGGCAATGGCGCGTACGACCAGATTCAACTGGATATCTTTGGCGAACTGATGGACGCCGTTTATCTGGTCAACAAATACGGCGACGCGATTTCCCACGAAGGCTGGCAACACGTGACGGAAGTGGTCGATCAGGTCTGTGAGACCTGGCAGACCAAGGATGTGGGCATCTGGGAAATGCGCGGTGAGCAACATCACTTCCTGCACTCACGGCTGATGTGCTGGGTGGCGCTGGACCGGGCGATCCGCCTGGCCTCAAAACGCTCGCTGCCGGCGCCGTTCGCCCGCTGGGACCAGACCCGTCAGGCCATCCATGCCGACATCTGGGACAACTTCTGGAACGAAGAGCGCGGACATTTCGTGCAATACCAGGGCGGCACCGCACTGGATGGCTCGATGCTGCTGATGCCGCTGGTGCGCTTCGTCAGCGCCAAGGATCCGAAATGGCTGGCGACGCTGGAAGCCATCGAGAAACATCTGGTGCGTGACGGCATGGTTTATCGCTATCGCAACGACGATGCCGGCATCGACGGTTTGTCCGGCACTGAAGGCGCCTTCGCAGCGTGCTCGTTCTGGTACGTCGAATGCCTGGCCCGCGCCGGGCAAGTGGAAAAGGCCCACCTGGAATTCGAGCAACTGCTGCGCTACGCCAATCCGCTGGGGTTGTACGCCGAGGAATTCGACAACCGCGGCCGGCATCTGGGCAACACGCCCCAGGCGTTGACCCATCTGGCGCTGATCAGCGCGGCGAGTTTTCTCGATCGCAAGTTGAGTGGGGAGAAGAATTACTGGCAGCCGTAGTCATCCATCTTCGCCAGAGCCTGTAAGAAAGATCTCAACTCCAATCGCCGCTTGTAGGAAGGCTACCTACGAGCGGCAAACACCCCCGAGCCTTGTAGTTGAAGGGCTGGCCCACACAATCGATTCCTTTCGATACAACTTGTTGATGGCACGGCCTACAACAACCTGCCAACCCCGCGTAACGCTTGGCCCGCAACTCGCACTTACACCCCGAAATACCTTGTTGCCAGCTGTTACATCCCCCCCTACCATCCACCGCAACGGGCACAGCGGAGCTGTCCAATAAAAACCCGATTCAAGGAACCAGAATGAGCCAACGCATCCACCGCCAGATCGACACCCCACTGCGCACCGGCCTGAAGCGCGACGAACTGTGGGAAGCCGCCGACAAGGGCCTGATCAAATGCTGGGAAATCGGCCGCCAGCGCGCCACCCGCTTCCCCGACCTCGCCCAACGCTGCAGCGCCGATGAATTACCGGTGCTGGGCTGGAAAGGTGGCGTGAGTCGCAGCCTGAAGAAGAATGAAAAGTACGGATCGCTGAAATACCTCGCCCAGTGGCAGGGTTTGCGTGGGGAAGATCTGGATATTGATCTGGGCGTCGAGCGGGTCATGACCTGCTCGCGGACGAAAATGGTGGTGACGTTTACCCCGGATCGCAGCAAGTATTTCAATCAGGTGGCGGAAGCCGAGGTGTAAGGAGACTTTCCATGACCCGTGCCGAAATCCGATTCAGCCAGACCCCAAGCCTGACCATCGCCTATGAGCATCACGGCCCGGAAAACGGCACGCCGGTCATCCTGCTCCACGGCTTCCCCTACTCCCCCCGCGCCTACGACGAAATCGCCCCGCCCCTCGCCGCCCAGGGTTATCGGGTGATCGTGCCGTACCTGCGCGGTTATGGCCCCACCCGCTTCAACAACCCGGACACGCTGCGCTCGGGTCAGCAAGCGGCGCTGGCGCAGGATCTGCTGGAGTTGATGGATGCGCTGGGAATCGAGCAAGCGACATTGTGTGGTTACGACTGGGGCGGTCGGGCGGCGTGCATTGTGGCGGCGTTGTATCCCGAGCGGGTGCGCGGTTTGGTGACGGGCGACGGCTATAACCTGCAAGACATTCCGAATTCGGTCCGGCCGCTTGATCCCGAGACCGAGCATCGCTTCTGGTATCAGTATTACTTCCACACGCCCCGTGGCGTTGAAGGGCTGACGCAGAATCGTCGGGCGCTGTGCGAGTTGCTGTGGCAATTGTGGTCACCGACCTGGGCGCGGAACGCCGAGCGTTTTCCGCTGAGCGCAGCGGCGTTCGACAACCCGGATTTCGTTGAGGTGGTGATTCACTCCTACCGTCATCGCTTCATGTATGCGCCGGGCGATCCGGCGCTGGAGTGGATGGAGCAGGCGCTGGAGAAACAACCGGCGATCGGCGTTCCGACGATTTCGCTGTGCGGTGCCGATGATGGCGTTGGCCCGGCGCCGACGGAGGATGAAGACGTCCATCACTTCACCGGGCCTTATGAACGGCGGGTGCTGGCGGGTGTCGGGCATAACATTCCCGAGGAAGCGCCAGGCGAAACGCTCAAGGCATTACTGGATCTGCTGCAGCACTGACCGAAAACCGCTCCCGATACGCCTGCGGCGTCACACCCATGGCCCGCAGAAAACTGCGACGCAATGTCTCTTCACTGCCAAATCCACAATTCGCCGCGACCCGTTTGATCGGCAACCCGGTATCGCTCAACAAACGACGGGCGGTTTCGACGCGGATCAGTTCGATGGCCCGGGCCGGGGTCTGGCCGGTGTCGGCGCGGTAGTGGCGCACGAAGCTGCGTTCGCTCATGCCGGCCTGTTCCGCGAGGGTCGGGATGCCCAAGTCGCAGGTCAGATGTTCGGCGATCCACGCGTGCAAATCGTCAAAGCGGTTGCCCTGTTTTTGCAGCGACAGCGTCACGCTGAACTGCGACTGCCCGCCCGGGCGCTTGAGGAACACCACCAGTTGCCGGGCAACGTCCAGAGCCATGTCGCGGCCGAGGTCGTCTTCGACCATGGCCAGCGCCAGGTCGATACCGGCGGTGACGCCCGCCGAGGTCCAGACCGGGCCGTCGTTGATGAAGATCGGATTGGGCTCGACCTGCAAACGCGGGTGTTGCTGCGCCAGTTGTTCGCAACGGGTCCAGTGGGTAACGACCCGGCGACCGTCGAGCCAGCCGCTGGCTGCCAGCAGAAAGGCGCCGGTGCAGACCGAGGCCACACGCCGGCAGCCGCTCGCATGTTCACGCACCCAACTCACCAACTCGGCGTCTTCGGCAGCGGCGTAGACGCCCCAGCCGCCGGCAATGATCAGCGTATCGCTGGGCAGTTTCGGCAGCGGCTCGACCAACATCGCCAACCCGGCGGAAGAGTTGACCGCCCCGCCACCGCTGGCAATCACCGTTGGCGCATATGGCGCAGGCAAACCCTGCTGACGGGCGATATCGTTGGCCGAGGCGAAGACCTGCAACGGCCCGGTGACATCGAGCAATTGCACATTGGCGAACGCGAGTACGTGGATGGTTTTCGGCATTTGGCGTAATTCGTGGGCTGATTGGCGTATGCGCCAAAACCTACGCGCCTACAGTAAAGCCGTCTACCCCCCTTTTCACGGAGAAGAACCATGGCGTTGCAGATCGGTTTTCTGTTGTTTCCCCAGGTGCAGCAACTCGACCTGACCGGCCCGTACGACGTGCTGGCCTCATTGCCGGACGTGCAGGTGCATCTGGTCTGGAAGGATCTGGTGCCGGTCACCGCCAGCACCGGGCTGGTGCTGAAACCGACCGCCACCTTCGAGGATTGCCCGGCTCTGGATGTGATCTGCGTGCCTGGCGGCGCCGGTGTCGGGCCGTTGATGGAGGATGAGCAAACGCTGGCGTTCATCAGGGCGCAAGCGGCGCAGGCGCGTTACGTGACGTCGGTGTGCACCGGTTCGCTGGTGCTCGGGGCGGCGGGTCTGTTGCAGGGTAAACGGGCGACCACGCATTGGGCTTATCACGATCTGCTGCCGACGCTGGGCGCGATCGCGGTGAAGGATCGGGTGGTGCGCGACGGCAATCTGTTTACCGGGGGCGGCATCACGGCCGGGATCGATTTTGCCTTGACCCTGGCGCAAGAGCTGGTCGGTGTCGATACGGCGCAACTGGTGCAGTTGCAGCTGGAATATGCACCGGCGCCGCCGTTTGATTCGGGCAGCCCGGAGATGGCGCCGAGTGCGGTTGTCGATGAGGCGCGCAAGCGTGCGGCACCTTCGCTGAAGTTGCGCACGGAAATCACCGAGCGTGCGGCGGCAAAATTGAACCTGCGCTGATCCCTCAGCCAAACACAAAGCCATGTGGGAGCGAGCCTGCTCGCGATGAAGGCATGTCAGTTAATTTTTGTGCAACTGACCCACCGCCATCGCGAGCAGGCTCGCTCCCACATGGGTTACTTGCCCTCCTTCACCACGGATTGGCGCTGTCCCTGATTTCCCCCACACCTTCACTTGTCCCCTAGCCCCCACCCGTGTAGAAAGCCTGTCCACAAATCGTGCACAAGGACTTTCCATGACAGCTCTGCCATGGCTCTATCTCGGGCTTCTCAGCCTTGGTTACGGATTGGCGCTGAGTTTCGGCCAGCTCGGCTGGCTGGCGCTGATCTCCATTGCACTGCTGGTTTTCGCCGGTTACGCCGTGCGCCAGCAAACCGTGCCGGTCGGGCGTTATCTCGGCCATGGCCTGTTTATCGTGCTGGCCCTGGCGCTGGCCCTGCACTGGCTGCCGGGTTTCTACAACGGCCGGGCCATCGAGCCGCAGCGCTTCACCGACAACGCCGTGCCGTTCTCGATGTACCTGAATCTCGACAAACCGCTGATTGGTTTCTGGCTGCTGCTGGTTTGCCCGTGGATCGTCGCGCGGCGCTCGTTGCGCTTGACGGTGTACGCCACCGCGCTGGCACTGACGCTGAGCGTAATCCTCGCATTGGGCGGCGCGGTGTTGCTGGGCATGATCACCTGGGCGCCGAAATGGCCGGATCAGGCCTGGCTGTGGGTGCTGAACAATCTGCTGCTGGTGACGCTGGTCGAAGAAGCGCTGTTTCGCGGCTATATACAAGGCGGCCTCAGCCGGCGTTTCAAACACCTGCCCTACGGCGAAAACCTCGCGCTGCTGCTGGCGTCCCTGCTGTTCGGCCTGGTGCATGTGGGCGCCGGCTGGCACTGGGTGTTGCTGGCGAGTCTGGCGGGTGTCGGCTATGGTCTGGCCTACCGTTTCGGCGGGCTCGGCGCGGCGATCGCCACACATTTTGGTCTGAACCTGCTGCATTTCGGCCTGTTCACCTATCCGATGCTCGCGGGTTGAAGCAAGGTCGGTTTTGCGACGCCGTACATATAAATGAAAAAAAATTTCAATAAATGACCGATACCGCCGACAACCTTTCAAAGCCTTGCGGATTGAAAAACCATGCGTAACAACCAGCCCATTACACAACGCGAACGGACTTTCCCGGCTCAGCAACGGTTGATTTCCACAACCGACGCCAAGGGCGTGATCACCTACTGCAACGACGCTTTCGTCGAAATCAGCGGGTTTTCGCGTGAGGAACTGATCCGTGCGCCGCACAACCTGGTTCGTCACCCTGACGTGCCGGCGGCGGTGTTTTCGCACATGTGGGGCACACTGAAACAAGGCTTGCCATGGATGGGCATTGTCAAGAATCGCTGCAAGACCGGTGACCATTACTGGGTGAACGCCTATGTAACGCCGGTGTTCGAGGGCAATCAGGTGGTCGGTTACGAGTCGGTGCGGGTCAAACCCACCGCCGAACAGATCCGCCGTGCCGAAGCGCTCTACCAACGCATCAACCAGGGCAAGTCGGCGATTCCTTCGAGCGACAAGTGGCTGCCGATTGTGCAGGACTGGCTGCCGTTCATTCTGGTCAGCCAGCTGAGCTTCATGATCGGCGCCACGCTGAACTCGCAGTGGGGCTTCGCCCTCGCCGCCGGTCTGTCGGTGCCGCTGGGCCTGCTGGGCCTGCAATGGCAACAACGCGGGCTCAAGCGCCTGCTGCGTCTGGCCGAGCAGACCACCTCCGACCCGTTGATCGCGCAGATGTACACCGACAGCCGTGGCGCCCAGGCGCGTCTGGAAATGTCGATCCTCAGCCAGGAAGCGCGCCTGAAAACCTGCCTGACCCGTCTGCAGGACACCGCCGAGCACTTGACCGATCAGGCCAAGCAATCCGACGCCCTGGCGCACAACAGCTCCAGCGGTCTGGAACGTCAGCGCGTGGAAACCGAACAGGTCGCCACCGCCGTCAACCAGATGGCCGCCACCACCCAGGAAGTGGCCAGCCACGTCCAACGCACCGCCGACGCCACACAGGAAGCCAACCGCCTGACCGGCCGCGGCCGCGACATCGCCGGCGAAACCCGCGAAGCCATCCAGCGCCTGTCCGTAGTCGTGGGTGAAACCGGCCTGACCGTCACCCAACTGGCCAAGGACAGCGACGAAATCGGCGGCGTGGTCGACGTGATCAAAGGCATCGCCGACCAGACCAACCTGCTCGCACTCAACGCCGCGATTGAAGCCGCGCGTGCCGGTGAAATGGGCCGTGGTTTTGCCGTGGTCGCCGACGAAGTCCGCCAACTGGCGCAACGCACCAGCGAATCCACCGGCCAGATCCACGCCCTGATCGCCAAGCTGCAACAGACCGCGTCCAGCGCCGTACAAACCATGGAAGCCGGCCATCGCCAGGCGGAAGAAGGTGTAGCGCGGGTACTGGAAGCAGACCAGGCCCTGGTGGGCATCAGCGAAGCCGTGGCCAACATCACCGACATGACCACCCAGATCGCAGCCGCGACCGAAGAGCAAAGTGCGGTGGCTGAAGAGATCAGCCGCAACATCAGCAACATCTCGGAACTGGCGGACCAGACCTCGGAACAGGCGCATAACTCGGCGCTGTTGAGTGAAGAGCTGACGAAGACTGCCAACACGCAATATTCGTTGGTGGAGCGGTTTAACCGCTGATTGTTCTGGCAATAAAGAAACCCCGGACAGCGAAAGCTTCCGGGGTTTTTATTGCCTTGCTACTTAATCCTTCGGCACGAGGTTATCCAGCGCCTGATTCACCGCCAACTCGCCCAACATCACCACTTGCGCAATGCCCAGCAGTGTCTTGCGGTTCGGCCCCTCCAGCAGGCCGGCAAAGTCACCGAGCATGACCGTGGCTGACGCGAGGGATTCGCAGGCGTTGGCCAGCAAGGACTCCGTGTCGGTTTGCGGGTTGACCATGAACATGTCGTTTGGGGTGTAAGGCGTGGCCATGATCTGGGCTGCGGGGGTCAGGTAATAGTCGAGGGCGCGTTCGGCCGCGTCGTGGAGTTTTCTTGAGTCGGGAAATTCGTACGGGGACACCGGATCTTCTAACGGTGGAATGACGGTCTTGGACATCAGCTGAAACTCCGGAAAGAGTCGCTTGAGGATTTTTATAGACGGCTACCAGGCAGTGAGGGGACAAGCCCCTCACCGAGGCGGACTACCGCGAGACGTGATGGTTATCCAGCACACGATTGACCAGCAGCTCACTCAGCATGATGACCTGCTGCAAAATCTGCATCGCCTTGCGCTGCGATGGATCGACGGTATTGCCGAGATCCCGGGCCATGTCACTGGCCGACGACAGCGTTTCACACGCTTCGACCAGCAGCGTTTCGTCATCCACCGTTGGATTGACCAGATAAATCCTGCCGGGCTTGCGCGATGGCTTGGACGTCTTCTGCGCCCCAGGATCGAGGTAATGATTGATCGCCCGCTCGGTTGCCGTTTTTATGTTTTCGGCTTCGAGTGCAGCGTCGTAGGGGATTGAATCGGTATCTGGTGGGTTTGGTGTGGCTTTGAACATAGATAGAACTCCAATTCGAAAAATAGGAGCCATCACCCTCGCTACCAAACGGCGGGTGGCGGCCATGCGCGGGTTGGTAGACCGGTCGAATTGGGAAACCCGGCGCTCACGAATGAGCCCCACGCATGCCCACCATACAAAGCTGAACCTCAGAAAAGAGACAGCATTGAAGGTGTCGCAATAACCACAACTCGAATCGGGCTACCAAACCCAGCCACTTTTCAGTGACAGGGAAACGATATAGCCCTCTCCAAGCTGCGTAAGCCGGCGGATTCTGGCGTACGCGTAGGCAACGACGCAAGGTGTTGTAGCCCTTATGGCGTAACGGTTCGTGTACTTTAAACGTGGTTACGCGATCGTGTTTATGCGCTGGAAATGCTGGGCTGTGGGAGCTTTTAGTTTTGGTGGTGTGTCAGTGAAACCTTCCCCCTCACCCTAGCCCTCTCCCCGAGGGAGAGGGGACTGACCGAGGTGTCTGGGCCAAGTACGCCGACGTGAAATACCGAGGTGAACTCTGGCCTTAAAAAGAAAACATCCCGCTTCTAACCACTCAACACGATGAGCGTTAGCTCGAGTAAAGCTTTTGATCTTCGGGCCCCTTCGGCAGGCTGAGTGGAGGGATTCGTCCGGGGGTGGGAGCGCAGCGACCGTTTGGCGAAGCCAAACACATCGAGAGGAGGTGCAGCGAAGCAAACCGTAGGCGATGCCCCCCGGACGAATCCCGGAACGAAGGAACCCCGAGCCTCAGCGAGGGGCCGAACGCCGGGGCCTAGACCTTTTGGTTACTTTTGGGGCGTTTGCCAAAAGTGACCCGCCGTAAGGGCGGAACCCTAAGCAGCCATAACCGCAGCAACGGATATGCCCCCAAAAAAAGCCTCAACGAAGAAACCCGGCAACCCTCTCCGCCGCCGAAGCCAAATGCTGCTCATGCGTAAACCCGGACACCTTGAGCGGCTTCAAATCATGATCCCCCGCCGCCAGCCAAAACACTTCAATACTCGGCGATAAGTAATACCCTTCAACCGCCTCCCGATTGCCAAGAGCATCCCGCTCCCCCTGAACAATCAACGTCCGAGTCTTCAACCCAGCCAAATGCTCAACCCGAGGCTTCTCCGGTTTCCCAACCGCATAAAACGGATACCCCAGACAAACCAACGCATCAACGCCAAGCTCATCGGCAAGCAAACTGGCCATCCGCCCCCCCATCGACTTCCCGCCAACCGCCAAAACCCCAGCGACATGACGTCGCACTTCAGCGAAAACCTCACGCCAGCACTCCTGCAATTTCCCCGCAGGATTCGGCGGCCGCTTGACCCCGTCAACCCGCCGCTGCGCCATATAAGGAAACTCAAACCGCAACACGTTAATACCAAGCCCGGCAAGGCGCCCAGCCACATCCGTCATCCACCCACTGTCCATCGGCGCCCCCGCCCCATGCGCGAGAATGAGCGTCGCCGAAGCCTCCCCAACAGCGGCATCCCAAAGCCACCCACGATCCCGCAGGCACTGCGCCCATTGATCCCCGTCAATACTGGCCTTGTGCTGTTTGTCCATGCTTGCCTCGCTTTTAGTCTGCCTATAACTCCAGGCGAAGGACGCGCTGTTGGCGCTCACTTCGGCTGAACCGTGGATGGGGAACCATGAACACTTCTATCAGTACCGCCTACAACTACAAGGTGGTCCGCCAATTCGCCATTATGACGGTGGTGTGGGGCATCGTCGGCATGGGGCTCGGGGTTTTTCTCGCGGCTCAATTGGTCTGGCCCGAACTCAACTTCAACCTGCCGTGGACCAGCTTCGGACGCCTGCGCCCGCTGCACACCAACGCGGTGATCTTCGCGTTCGGCGGCTGTGCCTTGTTCGCCAGTTCGTTCTACTCGGTGCAGCGCACCTGTCAGACGCAATTGTTTGCGCCGAAAATCGCCGCGTTCTGCTTCTGGGGCTGGCAACTGGTGATCCTGTTGGCGGCCATCAGCCTGCCGCTGGGTTACACCAGCTCCAAGGAATACGCCGAGCTGGAATGGCCGATCGACATCCTGATCACCATCGTCTGGGTCGCCTACGCCATCGTGTTCTTCGGCACGATCATGCAGCGCAAGACCAAGCACATTTATGTGGGCAACTGGTTCTTCGGCGCGTTCATCATCACCGTTGCGATCCTGCACATCGTCAACAACCTTGAGTTGCCGGTGAGCCTGACCAAGTCCTACTCGGTGTACGCCGGTGCGACCGACGCGATGGTGCAATGGTGGTACGGCCACAACGCCGTAGGCTTTTTCCTCACCGCCGGTTTCCTCGGGATGATGTACTACTTCGTGCCGAAACAGGCCGAACGTCCGGTGTATTCGTATCGCCTGTCGATCGTGCACTTCTGGGCGCTGATCACCCTGTACATCTGGGCCGGCCCGCACCACCTGCACTACACCGCGCTGCCGGACTGGGCGCAGTCGCTGGGCATGGTGATGTCGCTGATTCTGCTGGCACCGAGCTGGGGCGGCATGATCAACGGCATGATGACCCTCTCGGGCGCGTGGCATAAGTTGCGCAGCGACCCGATCCTGCGCTTCCTCGTGGTGTCGCTGGCGTTCTACGGCATGTCGACCTTCGAAGGTCCGATGATGGCGATCAAGACTGTAAACGCCCTCTCCCACTACACCGACTGGACCATCGGCCACGTACACGCCGGCGCGCTCGGCTGGGTGGCGATGATCTCGATCGGCGCGCTGTACCACATGATCCCGAAAGTCTTCGGCAAAGAGCAGATGCACAGCATCGGCCTGATCAACGCGCACTTCTGGCTCGCGACCATCGGCACCGTGCTCTACATCGCCTCGATGTGGGTCAACGGCATCGCCCAGGGCCTGATGTGGCGCGCAGTCAACGAGGACGGCACGCTGACCTACTCCTTCGTCGAAACCCTGGTGGCCAGCCACCCAGGCTTCATCGTGCGTCTGGTGGGTGGGGCGATCTTCCTCAGCGGCATGTTCCTGATGGCTTACAACACCTGGCGCACCGTGCGGGCCTCGCAGCCTGCTGACGTCGTTGCTGCCGCGCAGATGGCCTGAGGAGTCCGCCATGAAACACGAAACGATTGAAAAGAACGTCGGCCTGCTGATGCTGCTGATGGTGTTCGCCGTGAGCATCGGCGGCCTGACCCAGATCGTCCCGCTGTTCTTTCAGGACGTGACCAACAAGCCGGTGGAAGGCATGAAGCCCTACACCGCGCTGCAACTGGAAGGCCGCGACATCTACATCCGCGAAGGCTGCGTCGGTTGCCACTCGCAGATGATCCGTCCGTTCCGCGCCGAAACCGAACGCTACGGGCACTACTCGGTGGCCGGTGAAAGCGTGTGGGATCACCCGTTCTTGTGGGGTTCGAAACGTACCGGTCCGGACCTCGCCCGGGTCGGCGCGCGTTACTCGGATGACTGGCACCGTGCGCACTTGTACAACCCGCGCAACGTCGTACCGGAATCGAAGATGCCGGCCTACCCATGGCTGGTTACCCAACCGGTCGACAGCAGCCACACCGAAACCAAGCTCAAGACCATGCGCACCCTCGGCGTGCCGTACACCGATGACGACATCAGCGGCGCGGTGGCCAGCCTCAAGGGCAAGACTGAAATGGACGCCCTCGTCTCCTACCTGCAAGTGCTCGGCACTGCGATCAAGAGCAAGAGGTGAGCCATGGTCATTGAAATGAGCGCGGGGCTGATTCGCGGCCTCGGCACGGTCGTGGTGTTCGTGGCCTTCGTCGGCCTGACCCTGTGGGTGTTCAACCGCAAGCGCACGCCGGAATTCGCCGAAGCGCGCCTGCTGCCGTTTGCCGACGAGCCGCAACCCGACACTAACCAAGTTAATGAAACAAGGAGTACCCGGCCATGACCACCTTCTGGAGTACGTGGATCTGCGTACTGACCATCGGCAGCCTGATCGGCCTGACCTGGCTGCTGGTCGGCACCCGTCGGGGCGAGACCAAGGGCAGCGTCGACCAGACCATGGGCCACAGCTTCGACGGCATCGAGGAGTACGACAACCCGCTGCCGCAGTGGTGGTTCATGCTGTTCGCCGGCACGCTGGTGTTTTCCGTGGGCTATCTGATTCTTTATCCGGGCCTGGGCAACTGGAAAGGCATCCTGCCTGGCTACGAGGATGGCTGGACCGGCGTCCACGAGTGGGAAAAGGAGATGAGCAAGGCTGACGCCAGGTTCGGGCCGATCTTCGCCAAGTTCGCCGCGATGCCGGTGGAAGAAGTGGCAAAGGACCCACAGGCACTGAAAATGGGCGGCCGTCTGTTCGCCTCCAACTGCTCGGTGTGCCACGGCTCGGACGCCAAGGGTGCGTTCGGTTTCCCTAACCTCGCCGACAAGGACTGGCGCTGGGGCGGCAGTGCGGAAACCATCAAGACCACCATCATGGGTGGCCGGATGGCGGCGATGCCGGCGTGGGGTGAAGTGCTGGGCGAGACTGGCGTGAAAAACGTCGCCGCTTATGTGCGTCATGAACTGGCGGGGCTGCCACTGCCGGCGGATAACAAGGCTGATCTCCAAGCGGGTCAGCAGGCGTTCAGCACAACCTGCACCGCCTGTCACGGGGCAAACGGCCAGGGCACCGAAGCCATGGGCGCGCCGAACCTGACGCATCCGGCCGGTTTCATCTATGGCACCAGCCTGACCCAACTCGAGCAAACCATCCGCCATGGCCGTCAAGGCCACATGCCAGCTCAGAACGAGCTGCTGGGCAACGATAAAGTGCAATTACTGGCCGCTTATGTGTACAGCCTGAGTAATGGATTGAATACAGAAAAACTGATTACTGAGGACAATAAAAAGTAATCATTGCGCACAAGACTGCCGCACGTTTCCAGTGCGGCAGTTTCCAGCCCCTTTGCGACGCATTGTCGCACCCCTTCACCCCCTCTCCTTTCGGTTACCCGGATTCGGGTCT